>Ga0207419_1000780_pt1 | contig 26564 bp, 18 predicted proteins | sample ElkSloMetagenome_4_FD_184723 | JGI IMG/M metagenome (GOLD analysis project Ga0207419, IMG submission 184723) | Hot spring microbial communities from Elkhorn Slough, Monterey Bay, USA - MD2A (version 2) | ecosystem: Environmental > Aquatic > Marine > Intertidal zone > Estuary: Microbial mat ... | reverse complement strand
ATCTATAATCCCTATGAGGGATTGAAACTACGAATATGATGAAGCTGACTTAGCAATCAATGTTGAAATCATCTATAATCCCTATGAGGGATTGAAACTCTGGACTGGCTCGACTCTGTGGAGTAGATCGGTCAGTTGAAATCATCTATAATCCCTATGAGGGATTGAAACTCTATTTTGGGAAGAACCAAACAGCGATTATCAAGGTTGAAATCATCTATAATCCCTATGAGGGATTGAAACGGACATTCCAACCACTGAAGAAAAGCTTGATAAAAGTTGAAATCATCTATAATCCCTATGAGGGATTGAAACTAGGGGAAAGTAAGATATGGCAGCGATCACAATCGTTGAAATCATCTATAATCCCTATGAGGGATTGAAACTACATGAAAGCAGCAGTTGGATTTTTTCTTTTTTAGTTGAAATCATCTATAATCCCTATGAGGGATTGAAACTAGTTTGCTGAAAATCAGGAATATATTTTTTGATGTTGAAATCATCTATAATCCCTATGAGGGATTGAAACAACTGAAGGATTTTTCCGGTTGATAATTGAAAAAGTTGAAATCATCTATAATCCCTATGAGGGATTGAAACTCAAAATCCTGATGATTATGAATTAGATCCTGCCGTGTTGAAATCATCTATAATCCCTATGAGGGATTGAAACGATTTCTAATTTCTAATCATCAAGATTTCTGCTAAGTTGAAATCATCTATAATCCCTATGAGGGATTGAAACCGAATAAAAGGAGATTTAACGAGCTTAGTTCTCGTTGAAATCATCTATAATCCCTATGAGGGATTGAAACGCGGGGCGAAAGTGCTTGCATCCTTATACAGAACGTTGAAATCATCTATAATCCCTATGAGGGATTGAAACTCTTGATGCTATAATGAAAGACAAAAATCTCTAGTTGAAATCATCTATAATCCCTATGAGGGATTGAAACACAAAGCAGGGACTAAAATAACCCGATTAACGAGTTGAAATCATCTATAATCCCTATGAGGGATTGAAACCTCTTGATTTTATAACATTACTCTTGCAATAATAAGTTGAAATCATCTATAATCCCTATGAGGGATTGAAACTCCCAGAATGAATCTAGAAATTCCTCGGTTAAAGTTGAAATCATCTATAATCCCTATGAGGGATTGAAACTCACCATCTAAGTTACAGACTCCAATCTGTACAAGTTGAAATCATCTATAATCCCTATGAGGGATTGAAACGAAGGCTGATGATTTTAATCCCAGATTTTCCATCGTTGAAATCATCTATAATCCCTATGAGGGATTGAAACTCTGTTGGTTGTGCGCGGGGTGTCGATGAGCTTAGTTGAAATCATCTATAATCCCTATGAGGGATTGAAACTGATTGGTGCCTTAAAAGTTGGAGTAGCGGGCTTGAGTTGAAATCATCTATAATCCCTATGAGGGATTGAAACCATGTATCTGACAATTATCCTCCCCCAAATCGGGGTGTTGAAATCATCTATAATCCCTATGAGGGATTGAAACGGAAAAGTTCGCATCCCGTTTGACCTTGACCCCAGTTGAAATCACCTATAATCCCTATGAGGGATTGAAACTCTTTTTTGTATAGCTCTAGTAGCCTTGTATTTTGTTGAAATCACCTATAATCCCTATGAGGGATTGAAACTTATTACTAATGAACAAAATTGCAATTGTGGGTGTTGAAATCACCTATAATCCCTATGAGGGATTGAAACGTAGAAACAAACGCTGTTACCGTTGTTAGTAGCAGGGTTGAAATCACCTATAATCCCTATGAGGGATTGAAACACGGATCACAAGCAGTAGGAATTGTTGCGGTAAGAGTTGAAATCACCTATAATCCCTATGAGGGATTGAAACGCTTCATTAAAATTTCCGCAGCGCCATCTAGAGTGTTGAAATCATCTATAATCCCTATGAGGGATTGAAACAGTTTTTGGTTGGCTTAAAATAGGGGAATTTAAGCAGAATTCTCCAACAATTCTAAAAGTTCTGCTTCTGATAACTGCGAAATTCCTAATTCTTGGGCTTTTGTCAGTTTAGAACCCGCATCTTCTCCGACAACGACATAATCAGTTTTAGAACTGACTGAACTCGTTACTTTTCCCCCAGCAGTTTGAATTAATTTCTTGGCTTCATCTCGTTTTAAATTGGGTAATGTTCCAGTCAGTACAAAGGTTTTACCCGATAACTTTAAGTCTTGCTTTTCTGATAAACTCTCAGGTGTAGACGGTTGAGACGCTAAATTTAATCCCTGTTGTTTTAACCGTTCAATTAAAGCTTGATTCGCCGGAACGTTAAACCACTGATGAACCGCCACTGCAATTTCCACCCCAATTCCATGAACCCCTTCAATATCTGCGGGTGTAGAGTTGGCTAACTGTTCCACTGTTGAAAACTTTTGGGTTAACAACTCTGCATTGACACTTCCCACATGACGAATACCCAACCCATACAAAACCCTCGCCCAGGGTTGACTTTTAGACTCGTTAATTGCATTGACAATTTTTGTTGCTGATTTCTCGCCCATCCGTTCAAGTTGAGTCAGTTTTTCAACGGTTAATTCATATAAATCTGCAACGCTTGAAACCAATTCCCGTTCAACCAATTGCTGAACTAACTTTTCCCCAACTCCATTAATATCGACTGCATCTCGACTACACCAATGAATCAGAGAACCCCGTAAAATAGCCGGACAGGAAGTATTAATACAGCGTGTTACCGCCTCAGTTTGGGGCTTGACGACGGCTTGACCACACTCCGGGCAGTGGGTGGGCATTTGAAAGGGTTGGGCGTTTGTCGGGCGTAATTCAGGAAGGTTACGAACCACTTCGGGAATGATTTCTCCGGCTTTTCTCACAATAACAGTATCGCCAAGATGCAGATCGAGTTCGGCGATGCGATCGCTATTATGCAATGTCGCCCGTTGGACAGTGGTTCCCGCCAGTTGTAAGGGTTCTAACTCCGCCACGGGGGTTAAAGCGCCTGTTCTCCCGACTTGAACCGTAACGGCTAAAAGTTTTGTGGGGGCTTCTTCGGCGGGATATTTTAAAGCGATCGCCCAACGGGGAAATTTTTGGGTAAAACCGAGTTGTTCTTGTAGGGATAAAGGATTAATTTTAACGACAACTCCATCTGTCATATAAGGTAAATTTTGGCGGCGACTCTCCCAATCTTTAAAATAGTTTTGAACTTCAATTAATGAGGGGCAAAGCTGACGGTTTGGATTGACTTTAAATCCCATTTCTTGTAAGAGTTCTAAAGCATCCCATTGAGTTTTTAACGCTAGTTCTTCTAAATGCAGAGTATAAGCAAAAAAATCTAATTGTCGCGATCGCACAATTTTTGAATCTAATTGTCGTAAAGTTCCGGCTGCGGCGTTCCGAGGATTTGCAAATAAGGATTCACCATTTTTTTGACGATCTTGGTTAATTTGATTAAAGATATTCAGAGATAAAAAGGCTTCGCCACGAACTTCTACAATAGGCGGAGGATTTTCTAATTTTAATCGCAGCGGAATAGAACGAATAGTTTTAACATTTTGAGTAATTTCTTCCCCTTTAACCCCATCTCCGCGAGTGACGCCCCGAACTAGAATTCCATTTTCGTAGGTTAAAGCGAGGGCGGAACCATCTATTTTGAGTTCACAAATATAGAGAGGTTCTGAAGAATTAATTTCTTTTTCTTCAGTTTTTAGAACCTTTTGACCGCGTTGTTCCCAGGCAATTAATTCTTCAGTATTAAACGCATTTTCTAGACTGTACAGCGGGATATTATGTCGAACAGAGGTAAATTGTGTAGCGGGTTTTTCCCCGACTCGTTGAGTCGGACTATCGGGAGTAATGAGTTGAGGGTAGTCTGTTTCTAATTGTTGAAGTTCTCGATACAACTGATCATAGATAGCATCTTCCATTATCGGTGCATCGAGAACATAATAGGCATAGCTAGCAAGATGTAGCTGTTGCGATAGCTTCTGTACGCGCTGTTGAATGTCTGATGTTAGCTGTTCCACAGGATTTTCTATTCAAACTTCCGTTAATCGTTATAGATTAAGTTCAGTTAATTCACTAAACTTAGGTAGTTCTTTGTATTTTGAATTTCCTTCTCCAAGAGAAACAGCCCCATTAGAATCTGAACCGAAACGGGTATTATTGACTTCTTCAACAATTCGAGATTCGTTTTCAACTTGAAATACATTCGCATACAAGTTGGCGACGACTTGTTTCCCTTCTTGAGTCAGTTCCAAATATCTTAACGCTGCTGGAATATAAGGAAATACTCCATTCCAGTAAAATTTAGCGTAATTTTTGCGTAAATCTCCAGGCGTTTTGTAACCGAGAACTTTGTTCGTTCCGACTTCTTCAAACTCGTAAAATAACGAACTAATTTTCTTCAAATAGCGAGGATCACTGAGTTGACCAATCAAATCAGCCGCCCTTGCTAAACCGGAATAATTATTTCGGTCTTGATAGGTTTCATCAGCCGGAACCGGAAAACGGGTGAGTTCAATATTGCGTTTAACTTGTTCGGCATCGATTAATTTATGGCCGCCAAATCGTTCATCAATGACTAATTTTCCTCGGTCAACATGATAGGGGGTTAAACTCGCAGAGGTCGCACCCATCGGGATTGAAACCATTCCATCACTAATTCCAGTTGCATAGAGTCCGTTTGCTTCTTGATCGCAGCGACAGACCCCTTTTACATAGCCAATATCGTGACACAATAAGGAAATGATAAAGTGTAACCAATCTTCAGGAGTCACACCCCCTTCGCGAATGTGTTTACCCCGCATGATTTCCTGCCCAACTAATGTAACCAACATCGTATGTTCGACATTGTGGTAGAGGGCATCACAGTTGGCAATATTTTCTAATGCCATGGTTCCGACCCAAGCAATAATTTCAGGGTAATCAGGTTTGAAACCCCCGTAGGTACGACGGTAGCCTGCTTGCAGTCGTTCTAAAAAGGCATCTACAAGAACCGCAGTTGCATTAAACATACTCAGAACTCAATTTTATTTTGTAGGTTGTGAGGTTTTCGATCCCTAAAGGGTAGAAAAACTTCCGGTCAGATTCATCATCTGGAAGTCTTTAATTAAACATCAAGTTTCTATAGAGATACAGATTAATCTTATTATATTTCGACTTTCAATATTTAGCTGTGATCGCTGTCAAATAATCTGATCTTAATCAAGGTCAAAGGTCAGAGAGAATTTGTTAGGTGCAAATACCTTCTACCCTCTGTCCTTTATTAATCAAAACTAATCACAGTTTCTTGACAATTTGATTTAACGACGGCGCCTTGACCCCCCTGATCGACTCCGAGATCGTCCACTCCCAAAGCTAGGAGTTCGTTTTTGGGTTCGAGAAGGACGAGTTTGATTGGATCGTTGTAAGTCACTCGAACCTACCCCAGATCCGGTTGAACGACTCGCATCTCTAGAGGTCGAAGGAGTACGGTTGTTGGATGGAGAGGCAATATTTCCAGAGGTTGAACGAGTATTGCGGTTGTTGGATGGGGAGGCAATATTTCCGGTGGTTCGTAAGACTTGGCGATTTTTCACAGCAGGAGGCGGGGAATTATAACGAGAACGATAATCGCTGACTGCACTATTATAGGTATTCCCATAACCGCCATAACCCGTTAAGACACCACCGGGTTGATAAGCTGGAGGAACGTAATATCGAGGCGCAAACAGGGTATTAGCGATCGCACTCCCGACAAAAGCCCCGGCAAAGGGTTGCCAAAAACTCGACTGTTGACGCACCACAACCACTTGCTGCTGTCCTGTAGAGGGATCGGTGCGGGTTTCAGTGACGTTGTGAACGTATTGGATTTTAAAGTCTTCTGTCAGATATAATGTGGCTTGATCGCCTTGAATCTGAGCGTAAGTACCTTTTCCGGCTTGAATTTGTTCATCCGTCAGACGCGCCATTTGCAGGTTCGTTGTCCGATAAACAGGCGGAGTTCCGGGGGGAGTATTGAGAAGCATTAAGCTATATTCCCCGTTGGCATCGTTGTATTCGGCTTGTTGAACGGGATATTCACCAACGTTAGCCTGGGTTCGATTTCGGCTAACGGTTTGAGTGGGAGTTTGATTAGAAGTCGTCGTTGTACTCGACGAACCACAGGCGAGGGTTGTCCAACACAACGAAAGCGACATTAAAACAATGATGAATTTACGCAACATAAATCACAATGAGGTTTTCTTAAGTTGATCGACAAAATCAGTCCTAATTCTATAGCGGGATCAGTTCGGGAAAATTCTGCAATAATTGATCGCTAGTGAGTTCATCCCCAAAACGAGCCGGAGAGTAGTGAATTTGAATTGCACGGAGACGATTTTGATAATGCAGGTTGATGATCGCCTTTAACCCCTCCTGCATCGCTTCGGTACTCGCTAAATCAGTTTCGAGAGCAGGAACTTCACCTTCACAGGCTATTGTAATCATCACCACTAGATTTGCCGTAGGGCTTAAAGACAACGGAACATCTGGAGTATCGGCTAAATCTTCTAAAGGTTGCGAGAGATAGCGTTGGGCGGAGTCTGTGAACAGTTCCTCAACATAATCGGCCGTTTCCCCTTCATCCCAGAGAACATCACCTTCATTGCTCGCAGATTGCCAATAGACATCGTATTGCAGCAGATTTTGACAAATTTCAACCAGTCCCTCCCCCAACACTTCGAGATCCCCTTCCGCCTCGATAGTATTACGAGCAACTTGGTTGAGAACACCGAGTAAAGGTGAAACCTCTGCTCCTCCTAAATGCAGCAATACCCGAGAGACGACAAAGCGAGTTTTGCCCAAAAATTGATTAAAACGATTGCCAAGAGTTGCCATAACTGAGTTACTCCTGATAGAAATTGGAGTGAATTGAGCTATAGTTCTAGGATATCGCGTTTATTTGTTGATACCATCGCTGATCATTCGGTCAAGAACACTGAAACGGTTTGGCTTCCGATGCAATATCAAGATAACGATTATAACGATTATTTGGAATAACTTCATGACTCATGAGTCTTCCCCTGCTTCTCCTGCCTCATTTCCCCTGGCTGAAAAGCTAAATCTTTCTACTAAAATCGCCTATGGTGCGGGCGATCTGGGTACGGCAATTACGGCTAACCTTCTGGCGTTTGTTTTATTGGTTTTCTTAACCAATGTGGCGGGTTTACCTGCCGGACTTGCCGGAAGTGTTTATATGATTGGAAAAATTTCCGATGCGATTAATGATCCGATTATCGGGGTACTCAGCGATCGCACGGTTCATCCCTGGGGACGGCGTTATCCCTGGATGGTGTTTGGGGCGATTCCGTTTGGGATTTTCTTCTTTTTACAGTGGCTTGTTCCGAGTACCAATATTTGGGTTTTATTCTGGTACTACGTGATTATTTCTGTCCTGTTTAATCTCAGTTATACGATTGTTAATTTACCCTATGCTGCACTCACCCCTGAGCTAACGCAAGATTATCACGAACGCACCAGCCTGAATAGTTTTCGGTTTGCTTTTTCTATCGGTGGGAGTATTTTATCTTTAATTTTAGCGTTAGTTATTTCTTTATTAATTCCTGATAATCTCAAACAACAATATCTCGTTCTCGGCTTAATTTGTGCCATTATTTCCGTTTTACCGATCTTTTGGTGTGTGTTAGGAACTCGTGATCGTACCTTAAAGGCTAAAACCTCTGAACCTATAACGGATTCATCTCCAAATTCACCCCTATTTCAACAAATAAAAATTGTCTTTGAAAATCGTCCGTTTTTATATGTTACCGGAATTTATTTATGTTCTTGGTTAGGGGTTCAACTGACTGCGGCGATTCTTCCCTACTATGTTCAAAATCGGATGAAACTGTCAACCACTGATTTTTATTTGACAGCCATTGCCGTTCAGGGAACGGCGATTATTATGTTATTTGTTTGGAGTCAGGTGAGTAAAAAATATGGTAAAAAAGTTGTTTATTTTATGGGAGTTAGTGTTTGGTTAATTGCTCAAGTAGGATTGTGGTTTTTGCAACCGGGTCAGATTAGTCTAATGTATCTGTTAGCTGTTTTGGCCGGGTTTGGGGTTTCTACGGCTTATCTGATTCCGTGGTCAATGATCCCAGATGTTGTTGATCTCGATGAACTGAATACAGGTCAACGACGGGAAGGACTTTTTTATTCCTTTATGGTGTTTTTACAAAAATTGGGATTAGCAGTCGGATTGTTTCTCGTCGGACAAGCATTAGAAATTGCCGGATTTCTTGAACGAATTCCGGGAGAAGCACTCCCTCAGCAACCAGATTCGGCTATTTTTGCGATTCGGTTTGCGATCGCTCCCATTCCAGCAATTGTTTTAGTTGGGGGGATAATTTTAACCTATTTTTATCCGATTACAGAGGTGGTACATGAGGAGATTTTATTGAAATTACATGAACGGAAAAGTAAACAATCAAGTCACTAATCTTTAGTCTTTTTTAGTTGAGTTGCGTTTAGCAACTGAAGGGGTGGGCGGACGACGGGTTGATGGAGATTTGCGTTTTTTTGAGGACGATTTAGATCCAAATAATCCGCTTAAGCCTTGAGTTTTAACTCGTTTATAAGCTGAGTTTGATAAAAGTCCGCTTAAGCCTTGAGTTTGAATGCGTTTGTAGGCTGAATTTACCCAGTCGCTGAGATAATGACTCATTGCACCGAGTTCTAAACCGATAAAAGTAGCTAACCATTCCGTTGAATGTTGGGAGAGCGATCGCAGTATAATTCGAGCAACTTGAGATAAACTCCATTCTACTTCCCAAACCGATTGAGCGATCAGGACTACTGGTGTTGCCAAAACTATCACCCAAACCGTTAGATACAAGAGTCTTACCGCAGTCCCAATCACAGGGCCATGAGACAAAAACGAGCGATGGCGAACACTCTTTTGGTAAGGCAGCCACAACCACCGCATCCAACCCCACCGTTGAAAATGGTAGGAACGATGAATATCAAGATCCGGGCCAAACATCAGGCCACTGAACAGAAAACAACTGGCAATAATTAATGTCAGATGGCTGCTGCGAGTTTGCCCGAATGTGAAGCCTGTGATCACAGGTAAACTCCACAGGGTAATGCGATCGTGAGTTCGGCCAGAAGGCATAGGCAGCAGCTTAACAGATTTCTCATCTGAGCAAATAAATTGTTCCTATTTTACAGTTTGGTGCTATAATAGTGAAACAGATAAAAACGGGCGATTAGCTCAGTGGTAGAGCGCCTGCCTTACAAGCAGGACGTCACTGGTTCAAGTCCAGTATCGCCCATTCGCCCAAAACCTTCTTCCTATCTAGGCTCTAGCCTTGATCTTGTACCGAATCAGTACCGTCTAGATTTCCATTGGTACAAGATTTGTACAAGAGCGACTTCTCAAAGAGTACCCCTCAGAGGTTTGATCGTTCCCCCTAGCCCGCACGGTAGATAAATCTCCCCTAAGACAGAACTTTAGGAAGATGCAAAAGGATAGAGTGAGATTAGCTTCATACGCATAGTTCGAGGGGATCAGGCTAGCTTGCGTTTCTGATCCCCATTTTTAAGGGATCTTGGTTTCTCTTTTGCACTTAGCGGTCTGGTTCTCCTGTAGCTTTGATAACAATGTACAGTCACTAATTATCTCTCATCTTAACAAATTAGTCTGATCGAACCTTAAAAACCTTGTAATCTCACTCTGATCAAGATTATAGCGTTTTTTTCAGGGGTTTTATCCGATCGCTGGCAATTATCGTGATTTAACAAACTAGGTATTATTTCCCCTTTGTTCTACTTTTTACAGAATTAATTTAGGGCAACCAACGAGGATTAAACCCAAAAAAGGGTAATTCTTCAGGCTTGATTTCGGCTTGAGTTGGATCGGATAATATTTCTAGGGGAAGTATCCACAACCGACTGGTAATAATTGCATCACCTCCTTCACTTCGAGGTGAAGTCTCAGGCCGTGAATTTTTCTGATTTTTAATCACCGTTTGATCGAACAGCAACGCTAAACCATCCGGTGACAAACTCATATTAATCTCTTGTTGATTGGGTAAAATCACTAAAGGTGCTAACTCACCCGTTTTGATCTCAATTACGGCAATATAAGGCTGTTCTTGATATTCTTCCTGTTCATCAATCAGTTCAGTTAACAGACAAAATAACAACTGATTACTCGGATCAAACTGAGCATTCAAAATATTACCAAAAGGGGGCGTGCGATAAAGTTCTCGTTCTTCTCCTTGATTATTCACTAAAAATAGCGATCGCGTACCATCAAGGTTAAACTTTACCATCACAGCGGCAGAACCGTCATTGGCAAAACCGAGAACTTGACCATATCGCGGTAAAAATTCTAACGGTTCCGATCCCGGTTCTAGCGGTAAAATTGTGGTTAAATCTGGCCCTTGAGCAATCAGAAGTGATTGACTATCTGGCCCAATCAAAAAGTCACCCCCTTCGGTTTTTAGAGATTTGGGCGCCCGACCCGACTCAATAATCCAGGGGCCAAAATCCGCCGGATTGTCTTTTTTAACGCGCTGAACCACAATCATTTCCCCGTCGGGAGACAAGTCAAATTTGAGATTACGATAATCTTGACTCTCGACAATTAACTTCACTTCTCCGGGGGGTTTGGGGCGTTTGGCTTTTTGGTGTTGGGGAGAATTGGGATTAACACCTGTCGTCACCGTGTAGAGTTGGGGTTCAAATTTTCCTCGCATTTGATCTTCGCGAGAAATCGCCGAAAATAGAATTTGATCGCCATCGGGATAGGGTTCAAACTCCAAAACCACCAAATCGGCGGGGGTGAGGGCGATCGGTTGAGGGCTTTCTTGAGACAGGTTCACCAACATCAACCGCCCTTCTTGATCTCCTGTCACTCCAATATAGGCAAAAGCCCGATCTCGGGTACGAAAATATCCGGTAAACGGTTCAATTACCTGCCCTTGATTTCCGGCATACAATTGATCGCGAGCATCCTGCAACTGCACGCTAAAAGGGGTTCCGTAGGGTGCAGGTTCCACTAAAGTATAAGCCATACGTCGTCCTGCCCAACTAATTTTACCGGGAAGGGGCGGATCAATTCGCAGATTACGCTCGACACTTTCCCGGTTCATAGGACGATTGAAGGTGAGAATAAATCCAGTATCAAAAGCACCAATATTCTTCTTATTCCAGCTAAATTCTCGGACTCTGGGTGTCGTGCGATCGCCGGTGAGTAACATCATTCCAATCAGCACTGTTAACACGATCATCAGAGCGGTGGCGACTCGATCCACAGGCTGACTGTTTTTGAGCCAAGATTGAGTTTTAGTCTGGAATTGCATCATCGAAGTTTTTAGCTGAAAGGGTCTGTGCAGACAGATATTTTCCCTTTACAAGATTACCATGTTTGAGCCAACATTAGGGGAAAAATTTTTAGTCAAATTTTAGATTTGTTTTTGAGAGGGAGTCTTAAACTAAAAACAGGGTTAGAGTTTACACAACAAATGACACGTCTTTTTTCTACTCCAGATTTTCGTCAACTCCTCCACAAATATCCCGAAGCTGTCGCTGCTGTGAGTTGTGCAGTATTGGTGATTTTAGGTTGGCTGAGTTTAAACTTCGCTTCGGTGGGTATTGCTTTATTTTTGTTAACCGTTGCTTATGTGATTGGCGGTTATGAAAGCACCAAAGAAGGATTAACAACCTTGTTTGAAGAACATCAGCTTGATGTTGATTTGTTGATGATGGTTGCAGCTTTGGGTGCGGCTAGTTTAGGCTTATGGCAACAGGATTATACTTTAATTATTGATGGGGCAATTTTAATCCTAATTTTTGCTATTAGCGGAGCGTTAGAAAGTTTTGCCATGCAACGCACCGAACGCAATATTCGCCGTTTAATGGCGGTTGCACCCGATACCGCCCGCACCCTTCGCAAGCGTCAAGCACAGGATTTACACCCAAACCTGGTTTCTGACTCTCACTCACAAGAAACCGAGTTTATAAATAACTCCTCCGAAAATTTTGAAGAAGTTGAAATTCCAATTCATCAATTACAAGTTAATGATCTTATAATTGTCAGACCCGGCGAATTAATTCCCACCGATGCGATCATTATAGAAGGTCATAGCAGTCTCAATCAAGCTTCAATTACCGGGGAATCTATTCCCGTTGAAAAAAGTATCGGTGATGAAGTATTTGCAGGGACATTAAATGGTCACGGGGCGTTACGCTTGCGAGTTCATCTACCCCCAGAAAGTAGTCTGATTCAACGGGTGATTCGTTTAGTTGAACAAGCCCAAACTGAAGCCCCTCCTTCTCAACAGTTTATCGAAAAATTTGAGCGGGGTTATGCCCAAGTTATTGTAATTAGCGGGATTTTACTCGCTATTATTCCGCCTTGGTTTTTGGGGTGGAATTGGGAAACCACCATTTATCGGGCTTTAATCTTTTTAGTGGTGGCTTCTCCCTGTGCGTTAATGGCGGCAATTATGCCAACCTTACTGTCTGGAATTGCCAACGGGGCGCGTCAGGGTATTCTATTTAAAAATGGGGCGCAACTCGAAAAAATCGGCACCATAAAAGCCATTGCCTTTGATAAAACCGGAACCTTAACCACCGGAAAATTACAAGTTGTTGAAATTCTTCCCACTCAGGATAATTCTCCCGAAAAAGTTCTGCAACTGGCTGCGGCTTTAGAAGCGGTTTCTGAACATCCCATCGGAGAAGCGATCGCCGCTGCTGCTTCTGAGAAAAACCTCAAACTTTTAACCGCCAAAACTGTACAAGCCAAAGCCGGTTTAGGAATTGTTGGGTTGGTGGAAAATCAAGCGGTAATTGTTGGAAAATCGAGCTTTGTTGCCGCCGAACTTTCCCAAGACAATCAACAATTACAAGCCGAAACTACCCGCCTCGAAAACGAAGGAAAAACGGTGATTTGGGTGGCTCAATCTCAAGAAATTTTGGGTTTAATTGCCGTTTCCGATACCGTGCGTTCCGAAGCAAAATCGGTGATAGAACGGTTAAAGAAAATGGGCGTTAAACAGATTGTCATGCTCACCGGAGACAACCAACGCACAGCAGATACTGTTGCTCAATCTTTGGGAATTACAGGGGTTTATGCAAATCTATTACCCGAAGATAAATTAACCGTAATTCGTCAGTTAAAACAGCAATATAACAGCGTCGCCATGATTGGGGATGGGATTAACGATGCACCCGCTTTAGCCTTAGCAACGGTGGGAATTGCCATGGGCGGTGCCGGAACCGATGTAGCCTTAGAAACGGCAGATATTATCTTAATGGCGAACCGTTTAGATAAGTTACCGGAAGCGATTCGTTTGGGATATCGTTCTAATCGAATTGTTCGCCAAAATATTGTGTTTGCTTTATCCTTTATTGGTCTGCTTTTAATTGCTAATTTTGCCGGACAAATTAACCTTCCTTTAGGGGTAATTGGACATGAAGGATCGACAGTGTTAGTCACGTTAAGCGGTTTAAGGTTATTAAAAGCTTAGTTGATTATACATTGTCGCGAGAGCAGGGAAAATCTCAATCCGGTTTTAATTCCCCAACATAATTGGGGGTTTTCTCCAAAGGTACAAACTCGAACTCCGATGGGAAGATGTCCTTTAGGAGCGTTTTTAATATTGTTCCAAACTAATTCCGAGTATTTCAACCATCTTCCCTCTTTTAGCCATCCGACATCCCTTGCAAATTGTTCATGTCCGTCCGTCCAATTGTTAAATTTAATCGGTTCATTATACCCTTGCAAATCATTATTATGTTTCAAAAAGACTTGCTTTTGAACGCTAAATCCAAACCGATTTTCACTATATTTGAGCCAGAGTTGATCGATTTTATTGATATCTTGACAGGGAATTTGTTGCTGCGCTTCAATATCAAACCAACCCTTTTCGGTACTATCAACAAGATTGAGTAAAATTTTTCCCGTAATCAGATCGGCAAGCTTCCATTCTTTTCTTTTTAGCCAATATTCTAATTCTTTATAAAGTTGATTTTTGATCTGTTTTCTGGCTTCACTCTCGACCGCTCTTGCGTTTTCAGCCGGGAATTGTTTCGGGCTTATCCCCAAGAATAATCCTGAAAATCCGAGGATAAACGCAATCAAAATCCAGAAATTAAATTGAGTTTTTTTGTCTGTATTAATCAGCATTTTACAGGTTTGATTCAATTCTAGGGTGAACAATTGAGTCTTTCAGTCTTCTTCAAAAATCCGAGACGTTTTTCGGGAACAGGAAATATAAATTAAGAATGTTAAGACAAACTCTTGTTTACTTTCCTATTCCCTTGAACGGATCAAGAAGTTAAGAAAAACTCAGTTAATTAACCAACAGGAAGCAGATAAATAGACTAAAAATCGGCTTCTGTTAGCATTTAATCACCCTGAACAATAACAACCTTTTTTAGCCAGCCATTATCTGTTTTTAAAAACTACAGACCGCTTAAGCCTGTTGCCACAGTTCTTTGACTTTTCCGGCGGGTAGCCAACTGTTAATTTCTTCTATACGTTCTTCTGAAAGTTCCTCTTTTGTTGCCGAAAATACCGCCGTTACCGCTTGTTCGCGATCAACAGTTTTCGGAAGTCCGCCTTCATTTGCCACTCGAAATAAGAAGCGATCAGAATCAATTTTAAAAATACCAGGCCCCTGCCAAGGTGGACGAACCCGACTTAAAAAGCCTACAATAGGATTGGTATCTTTCCACAGTTCAGCAACTTCCATCTGGAGTGCTTTTTCTTTCGTCGGTACTGCTTCTTTATGCAGTTCAGATTCTACCCGATCAGCGGCTTCTGTGGTCATTAAATCCCGCATCACCCGGAAGACAACCTCAGTAAAATCTCTCGCATCGTAGAGATCCGCCATTCCACTTTTTTTCATCACTTCTTCTAGAAAAGAGCGATGTTCATCGGCTATAACAGTTCTTCTATCTTCAACTTCCGTCGGATCGACTTCAGGTAAGTCTTTATTTTTTATGTCATCAGGCATTATTATTTCCTTTTTTTTAGGATCAATTTTATGAGTTAAGTTTAGTAGAAGTTTCGGCATTATTTCCTCATCCAGAAGTGAGAGATATTAGGTATCGAAGGGTAGAGATTTAGTGAGAATTCAGAAAAGCCTCAAAGGTTTCTCTGTCCGGAAGTGAAGGTTGCGCCCCGGATTTTGTCGTTGCTAACGCCCCTGCTGCTGTTCCCCAGATTACCGCTTCTCTCAACGATAAACCCCGCTCAAAAGCCGCTGCCATTGCCCCATTAAACGCATCTCCTGCCGCCACTGTATCCACCGCTTTAACCGGGAAAGCTTCAACTCGAAAATGTCCGGCTTTATTCAGACAAAAAACGCCGAACGCCCCTAATTTTAAGACCACCGTTTGAACGCCTCGGTTGAGAAAAAAATTGGCGGCTTGAATCCAGTTATTTTCTGCTGATAAATCAAATCCAGTTAATTGCTTGGCTTCGGTTTCATTGGGTGTTATAATATCAATTAACGAGTAAAGTTCATCCGGTAAACTCTCTGGGGCGGGGGCGGGATCTAAAATCACTTTTACTCCGGCTTTTTTAGCCGCTTTGGCAGCATCAATAATTGTAGGTAAAGGCACTTCTAACTGTAACAATAATGCACTGGCATGAGGGAATAAATTCTTCAGTCTGTCAACATCTAAACCTTCAACTCGACCATTTGCCCCCGGAATAATAATAATTGTATTTTCGCTGTTTTGATCAACTGCAATCATTGCCACACCAGAACTTGTTTGGGAGTCAACTTTTACCCCTTCGGTTTGTACCCCTGTTTCGTTGAGATGGGCTAGAAGTTCCTGACCAAAACTATCTTCCCCGACTCGCCCCACTAAGTGGGTTAATGCCCCTAAACGGGCGGCGGCGACGGCTTGGTTGGCACCTTTTCCACCGGAGGCTGTAAAAAAATGATCCCCTTGTAAGGTTTCTCCAGGACTCGGTAAACGGGGAGTTTGAACCACTAAGTCCATGTTAATACTCCCAAAAACAATTAAACTCATCAGAGATTAGATTTAACTTTTGTTGCTCAAAACGTTGGTGAAGATGATATCATAACTTTAATCTCAAATCATCTAACTTAATTAGGAACTTCGTTGTGCAAGTTTATTTGGCAGGCCCCGATGTCTTTTTGCCCGACCCGTTAAAAATGGCTGAGGCGAAGAAAGAGATTTGTCAAAAGTATGGGTTTGAGGGCGTATTTCCATTTGACGGGAGTTTAGATTTAACAAATTTAAAACCTCGGGAAGCCGCTATGCAAATTTATAAGTGTAATATTAAGCTTATGAATCATTGTGATTTAATTATTGCGAACATGACGCCTTTTCGCAGTCCGAGTTTAGATGCAGGTACGGCGTTTGAAATGGGATATATGACCGCTCTTGGAAAGCCTATCTTTGGGTATAGTAATGATGGGCATCTCTACGGTGAACGAATAACGAATAAAGCCTCAGAAACTCTCGATGATCGGGGAATGTTGATTGAACAATTTGAGATGATGGATAATTTAATGTTAGAAGGGTCGATTCTTCAAAGTGGGGGAAGTGTTGTTTATGAAACCGTAGAACCCCAAAACTATTATACAGAATTGCGAGTATTTGAGAAAGTGGTTGCAATTGCAGCCAATCAACTCTTTAATTAATATGAATCAACAATTATCCCGACCCAAAATCATACTTGATACCGACCCAGGTGGCGATGATGCCTTTGCTTTTTTGTGGTTAATGAGTTTAGTTAAAAAAGAATTAGCCGAACTTTTAGCCGTCACTTCGGTTGAAGGAAATGTGAATGCAAAACTCACCTTTACCAACGCTTGCAAACTCCTCCAACTCAACAATTTTTCGGACATCGAAGTTGGACGAGGCGTAATCAAAACCCAAAAAGAAATCGATCATGCCGCCCATATTCACGGGAATGATGGCTTAGGAAATTTAGCCCAAACTTTACCTTCTCCGCAACAGTCCTATGAAAACGCCCGGTATTCTGATGATATTTTAATCGAAAAATTAACAGCATTCCCCGGAGAAATTACCATTATCGCCCTCGCCCCGTTAACCAATTTAGCCGCCGCCGAAACCAAATCACCCGGTATTTTAAAACAAGCCAAAGAAATTATCATTATGGGCGGTGCCTTTAACGTCGCCGGAAATGTTACCCCAGAAGCCGAGTTTAATATTGCTTACAGTCCCGAAGCCGCAGAAATTGTATTTAACAATAGCAATCATCTCGTTATTTTACCCCTTGATGTGACGCGATCGCTAATTTTTCGCCCCGAAATGGCACAGAAAATTTCTGAAGTGAACCCCGAAAGCAATATTACTCAGTTTATTCTCGCCTTAGCCCAAGCGATGACTCAAACCTCCCTTTCTCACCGAGAAACCCAAGGAATAGAAGGATTTTTAGTCCATGATGCTGTGACCTTAGCTTATTTATTTTATCCCGAAACCTTACAATTTTGTCGCGCCCGAGTTGAAGTCGAAGTGGTCGGCAAACTCACTCCAGGAAAAACAATCTTTGATCGTCGTCATCATGCTAAAATAGAAGCAAACGCTTGGGTTGCTCAACAAGTCAATTCAGCAAACTTATTTGCCGCTTTCGTAGAAGATTTAAAAACGCTGGTAAGATATTAAATATTAGCTAAAATAATCGCTCACAATTGCAAGCGGGGCGGGTTTATGTAAGTTATTTCTAGGAAAACATAGATTTAGACAGAACCCGCCCCTACAACACTTCTCCCCGTTCCCTGTTCCCCGTTCCCTGTTCCCCGTTCCCTACTCAAGCACAAACCACCTGATTTCGACCTCGATCTTTAGCTTGATACAAGGCTTCATCCGCTTTTTTAATCACTTCTTCTGGGGTACACCCCTGTTGAGGGAAACAAGCCACACCAAACGAAGCCGTTATTTGTCCTAAATCTTTACCTTGATAAGAGAGTTGAAGCTGTCGAATTCCTTGACACAATTCTTCTGCCTTTGCTGTTACACTTTCTAGGGATATTTCCGGTAAAATAATTGTCATCTCCTCCCCCCCGTAGCGACAGGCGATATCTGACAACCGGACTTGACGCTGAAGAAACTGGGCGACCTTCTGCAACACCACATCTCCCGCCTCATGGCCGAAGTTATCATTAAATTGCTTAAAATGATCAATATCCACCATAATCACTCCTAACGGTTGACCCGAACGTTGCGATCGCTGAAATTCTCGCACTAAACATTCTTTCAAATAGCGACGGTTAAACAGTCCCGTCAGGGCATCACGAATACTTTGATTGCGTAATTCTTCGCGCAATTGTAAATTAGATAAACCCAAAGAAATCTGTTCAGCCACCGTTTGGGCTAATTGTTGTTGACCCTTACTCAAACCTTCTACCGCTTGAGTGCGGACATAAAATAATCCAAAAGCCTGACCTTGAACAAGAGTTGGGATACAAATAGAAGCCGTCGGTAAGGGATGACAATCGACATGATGACAAAACAAACCCGGTTGACTCCCCTGGGCGAGATGAATTTGTCCCCGTCGCAGCGCCCAACACTCATCAAAAGCGAGATTGAGTTCTCCAGTAGCTAATTCTCCAAATGTGGCAATTGACTCAACTTGATTAGCATTTTGATTACTCAATAATACCGTCCCCGCACAACTCGGAAAAAGCAGTTTAAGAAACTCAGAAATCGGCCCATAAGCTTCCTCAAGCGTATGACAAGCTTGCAAGAACTCAATCATTTCATTAATAATAGCCGATTCTCGGTGACGCTGTTCCAACTCTTTCACCGATTGTTCTAACTGTTGGTTGACTTCCGCTAGGTGAAGATTAGCCCGTTGTAAAGCAAGTTCTGCTTGTTTCTGTTCGGTGATATTCTGAGAAACAATCATCCCTAAAATCACCTCATCTTCTTCATTTCTAATCGGTACCGCCCGCACCAAATAGGTTTGATCTTGGTATTGAACTTCTTCGACTCGTTCCTTTCCTGCCAAAGCGGTTTGATACAACGGTTCAGTTGAAGTATAGATTTCCGCCGATAACACCTCCGACAACCGATGACCTTCTAACGCTTCTCGACGCAGTTGGAGATGAGCAAGTCCTTGACCATCGGCGACTAAATACCGTAAATCTCGATCAAACAAAAAGATAGTTCCATTCGGAAAATTATGGGCAATCGTGCGATAAAGTTGTTCGCTGGTGCGTAAATTTTCCTGAACTTGTTTAAGGATAGTAATATCACTAAAAGTACAGATGACGTGTTGAACTTTTCGGTCTTCTATTAGTTGGGGTTCGGCGCTGACCAGAATCCAGAGTAACTCTCTTTCCTCTACCGTTTTTGCAGAAGGTCGATAAATCCCCATCAATACATCTTTCACCGCTTGACGAGTAATAATCGCTTGGGGAACTGGATGATCTTGATAGGGAAAAGGAGAACCATCTTCACGAATAATTTCCCACTCAGAAGACAGAGACGTTTTCCCCAACAGTTCCCCTTCACTCAACCCCAACAATTGGGATGCCTTGGGATTACATAATAAAATTTCTCCTTGAGAACCATGCAGCATCACCCCAACACTCAGATTCCGAATTAATGTACTAAACCGTTCTTCACTCTGTCGGAGTGCAACTTCAGCTTGTTTACGTTCGGTAATATCGAGCATCACCCCCTGCAACAAAATCGGAGTCCCGTCTTCGTCTCGAATTACCACCGCCGAATCCTGTATCCATAAGACATCCTGATTGCGGGTTAACAGGCGATATTCATCGCCAAATGGATGATCGTGAGTGGGAAGGTTAGATAAGCGATTGCTCATTTGCTCTCGATCTTCGGGATGCAAACGTTGAGACCACAGTTGCGGATTACTCATCCATTCATCGGCCGTATACCCTAACATTTGTTCAATCCGGGGACTAATATAAAGGGGCATACTCGCTTCCCCCACCGTGATTGTGTAAACAGCAGCAGGCATTTGTTCAACCAGAGCGCGATACCGGGCTTCTGAGGCGCACAACGCTTCTTCGGCGAGTTTTTGCTCGGTTACGTCTATTGCCACCCCAAATAGGCGGATAACTTGACCTTGTTCGTCTTTTCGGACTTCCCCTTGGGTATTGAGATAACGTAATTCTCCATTGGGACGGATGAGGCGGTATTCAATATCAAAGTATTCTCCCATCGTCAGGCTGCGATCTAAAACCTGTTGGTGATGGTCTTGATCTTCGGGGTGAATCATTTCTAACAGTTCCTCAAAGCTGGGTTCACCCAGGGAGATTTCTAAACCGAAAATGTGAAACATCTCCTCAGACCAGGTAATTTGTCCGCTGATCACATCAAAGTTCCAATTGGCAATATGAGCAATTTGTTGAGATTCTAATAGGCTTTGGGTGGTGTGACGCAGGGCTTCTTCTGTGTGTTTGCGTTCGGTGATATCCTCAACAACATAGCAGCATCGGGGATGGGTAAAGTTGCCGGGAACCGGACAGAAGGTGGCTGAGAACCAATGCTCTCTAATGGGGGTTTTGTGAGTATATTCACAATGAGCAGGGTGTTGAGTTTTATGCACTTTGTAACAATGTTTTAGCCAGAGTTGAATCAGGTTTTCAGCCATTCCTAACCGACGACAGCTTTGATTTTTCATTTGCTGTTCATTGCAGCTAAATAACTTCCTCGTTGCTGGATTATCCCAAAGATGATAGATATCATCATCGACTAATTCAATCACACCCATCATTAAGGTGGTGTTTTCACATAAATTACTGAGAATGGCTTCTCTTTCGGTTAGGGTGGTTTCTATTTGTTTACGTTCGCTAATTTCTATCCAATATCCAATCAATTCTATCGGGTTTCCCGCTTCATCTCGAATCAGTTTGGCTTCATCCCGCATCCAACGATAATCACCGTCTTGATGACGGAAACGATATTCAGAGCAAGAGTAACCCTTTTCTAAGATTTGATCTCGTTCTACCGCGATCAAGATTTTGTCGTCGGGATGAATATGATTCCACCAAAAATTATGATTGCTGAGAAAATCCTCGGATTGATATCCTAAAATTGTCTGAATATTTTTACTAATAAATGTCGTTTTATAGCTTTGATAATTACAACTATAAATAATGGCTGGACTTAAAGACAGTAGAGACTTTAATCTTTCTTTTTCCCATTTTAACTCAATTTCTTGGCATCGATATTCGGCAATTTCTTGGGTTAATTTTTCAGTCCGTTGATGCACCTGATGTTCGAGTTCTTCGGTGAGGTGACGATAGTTTTCTTCCGCTGTTTTGAGGGCGTTTTCGGTTTGACGACAATGAGTAATATCTTCTCCGGTTAAAATGACATATTCCACTTGACCGGCTGCGTCGAATAGGGTACGATTATAATGGGAAATTATGCGCGCCTGTAAGCCTTTGGTCTGCCAAAAAAGTTCCTGTTGAGAGGGGAAGCCAGAAGTTTCTAAATTTTGAAAGCAGGTTTTGACTTGTTGTTGTTGCTGAGGAGACAGAAAGATTTCCCAAAACACTTGATCTCGTACTTCCGCAAACGAATACCCGGTTAGCACTTCGCAAGCTTGATTAAACCGCACAATTCGCCCTTGCCTATCGAGAACAACCACTAAACTACTAATCGTTTCGACAATCGCAGCATTGAGGTCTTGTTCAGGCATCAAATTCACCGTAACCTGCTGTCGAGGTTGGCGAGTCAGATGTTCAACTCGTTGACTTTGTAACTGTCTCACCTGCTGTTGCAGCATTTGAATAACAGTATACATCTCCATCGGATCAAGCGCGTGTAAAATACTCGTCTGGGTGACAATTCCACTGATCACCCCGGTTTCTGTCCCCACAACTAAATGATGGACTTGCTGTTGCTGCATTTGTTGATGGGCTTCCCAAAGATTATCATCGGGATGAAGCAACTTCAAAGGCTGATCCATAATCTGATCAACTCGGATGTGGTCATCTAACCCCAACGCTTGAAACTGTACCATGTCCCCTTCGGTGATCATGCCTAAAGGCTGAAGTTGATTGTTCGCGATTTTTTCGGCAATCACAATACAACTTATTCGATATTGGGCGAGTTGTTGGGTGACTTGTTTAACAGTTACGTTTGGGGAAGCATAAATCACTTCTGGACTCATCACCTCCTCGACTCGCCTTAACTGAAGTAAGTCTAAAGGTATTAAGCAACTGCGAAGGCTTTCTAAGGTGACTAACCCCTCCACTTGTTGATAATCCGATACAATGGGAAGATGGCGAATGCGATGCTGACGTAGGAAATTAATCGCCGTAAATAGATTGTGAAATTGTGATCGCTTCAGCGTGATCGGGGGCGTTGTCATGATCGAAGAAACGCTGACTGGATCATCAACTATTCCCGTCGCTATGCAGCGGACAATATCTCGTTGTGTCACTATCCCCACGAGACGAGAGTCCTCCATCACCAAAACACAACTTGCTCGTCCATCTTGGATCAAATTATCAGTCGAAATTCGACGAGGTGTGGGCAATGAACAAGACTGTCTCACCTGAGACATCAAAGCAATCACTTCGCACAGCGGGGTTTGCGGAGAAACCTTTAATGGGTTGGGGTTAATCGCCGCATCCAGACAAGAATCAAATCGGGATAAACTGCTGGCAGGCATAATAAGTCAGTCGAGGGTTATAGAGTTTGAGTCTATCTATACTAATCATCATAGTTGTCCTCAACCCAACCTAACAGTCTTTTAGCATTTCGCATCTTTAATCTATTGTTGCATCTTTTTCGTCAGATGTTGGATGAAAATAATTATAGATGTGTTGAGCTAATTTTAATCCAATTCCGGGAACTTCTGTGATTTGTTCAGGGGTTGCTATGCGAAGATAATCGATAGACCGAAAATGAGCAAGGAGTTGTTTTTGACGGTGATGTCCTAAACCGGGAATTTCATCTAAACGAGATCGTTTTAGGCGTTGAGAACGTTTGTGGCGATGGAAACTGACTGCAAACCGATGGGCTTCATCTCGTAGGCGTCGTAACAGTTGTACTCCTGGTTGTTCAGCGTTAGTTTCTAGAGGAAGGGACTCACCAGGGAGAAAAATTTCTTCTCGTTGTTTGGCTAAACTGACGACACGCAGATCTTCTAACAAATTTAATTCTGACAAGACTTTAACCACAGCCGAAAGTTGACCTTTCCCACCATCGATCATAATTAGATCAGGTTTGTCAGCATCTATTTTTTCCGGCGTTAAGGTGAGATAATCTCGAAATCGTCTTCCAATCACTTCAGCTAAACTCGCAAAATCATCAGAACGTCCAGCATGAACTTCAGGGTTTCTAATTTTATAATGACGGTATTGTTGGTTTGCAGGTAAACCGTCAATAAACACCACTTTTGAAGCCACTGCATCTGATCCTTGAATATGGGAAATATCATATCCTTCTATTCGGTGGGGAATATCGCTAAGATCGAGAATTTCTGCTAAGTCTTGTAAGGCTTGAGTATTGCGATCGCTAAATTTTTGAACTCGTTCTAATTCATAACCTGCATTCCGTTCAACCAGTTCAATTAATTCGGCTTTACTTTGACGTTGCGGATTGATTATTGTGACTTTGCGACCTTTATCTTCACTCAACCAGTTAGCCAGAATTGATTCTTCGGGTAATTCATATTGAACTAAGATTTCACTGGGAATTTCCACCGAGTCAACAGAGTGATAATGATCTTCTAAAACTCGTTGTAAAATTGCCCCAAATTCCGATTCTTTTTCTAGGGTAACATTGATATCATTTTCTAAACCTTCAAGCTGAAACCGTCCGACTTCTGCTTGAAACCCTAACCGTCCGACCAGTTGACCCGCCCGAATTTGAAATAATTGAATACAAGCTTGTTTGTCATTCGCCGCCAAAGCAATAGCATCCCTAGAAACGCGATCATCGGGAAGGGAAACTTTTTGATCTGCATTTAAAGCCTGCAAACCTTGGATTTGATCGCGAATTTTCGCTGCAATTTCAAAGTTCATCTTCTCGGCGGCGGTTTCCATTTGTTGGGTTAAATGTTGAATTAATTCTCCGGTGCGTCCCTGAAAAATCATCGCCACTTTTTGCATTGTTTGATGATAGTCTTCGGGAGAAATCAACTGTTGACAAACACCCGGACACCGACCAATATCATAATTTAAACATGGACGATCTTTAAATAGAGGTTTTGGGCGTTGACGTAAGGGAAAAGTCTGTTTGACTAAATGTAGGGTACTCCGCAAGAGTCGAGTATCAACGTAAGGGCCATAATAGCGATCTTTGGCTTTTCCCAAACGGCGTTTGCGGGTAATAAAAATCCGGGGGTATTCTTCTGACCAGGTAATACAAAGATAGGGATATTTTTTGTCATCTTTCAACAGCACATTAAAATAAGGCTGATGCTGTTTAATTAAATTGGCTTCTAAAGCCAAAGCTTCCGCTTCAGTATCGGTAACAATAAACTCAATCTCTGCCACTTGTTGGATCATCATCGCAATGCGAGGGCTGTGGCGGTTAGAGTCGCGAAAATAGGAACGAACTCGCGATCGCAATTTCTTCGACTTGCCAATATAAAGGATATTGTCTGCATGATCCCGCATCAAATATACTCCCGGAACAGATGGAATTTCTGTTAACCGACTTTCCAAGCGTTCGGGATCTTTAATTAAAATTAGGGTTTGAGTTGAAGTCATTCTTTTCTATATTATTCTTTGTAGGAGTGTAAGGCTTGCGCCCTAACTCATTGATGTCTTCCCACAGACCAACCCTATAAACCCACGCCGACAAAACCCATCACCCGTTTCAAGGGGTTGATCAAGTGATCGATAACAGATATCAATACTGTAGGAGGGGGTGGTTGATCAAAGTGATCGATAATAGACATCAATCTAGGCTGAACCTGCCCCGACAAAACGGTTGCTTTCTGGCTCTTGCTTGTTATATATTTATTATTATCGGGGAAACAATCTCCATCCATAGCAGTCGCATTATCCGCGATCGCCATTCGGTTTCTTTCACTTCCTTTTACTTATGACTGTTGCTAGCGCTCCCAACCTCCTGTCTGAAGACGAAACCCTGTCTCTGATTGAAACGGTCATCCAACAATCACAAGCTGAGGAAGTCTTTGTCAGTCTCAGCAACAGCGAAGAATCTTTAACTCGGTATTCGGAAAATCAAATTACCCAAAATATCAGCAGCACCAAATTTAGCCTCTCGATTACCAGCTATTTTGGCAAACGCAGTGCCACGGCCTCCACAACTGAACTTAACCCCGATGCCATCAACGCCGCAATTAAACGGTCTGAGGAGCTAGCAACCATTGCCCCGGAAGATCCCGAATGGGTACCGCTACTCGAACCCCAAACCTACGAAAACCGGACTCCGGCTTTTGATCACGCCACCGCTTGTTTTTCCCCCCTGCAACGCGGAGAACGAGTCCAAAGGATTTGTCAGATGAGTACAGAGGCAAAAGTAGAAGGTTCGGGGACTCTCAGCAGTGAAGCGGAAATCTTTGCGATTGGAAATTCTCGGGGGTTGAGGGCGTGTAATCGTCTGACGAGTGCTGATTTTGGGTTTACTGCCAAAATAGATAACGGTTCGGCTTGGAGTCGGCGCAGTGCGATTAGTATTGAAGATTTACCCCTGACCTCGTTAACGGAAACGATTATTAATCGGGCTTATTCTGCTCGTCATCCCCGCGAAGTGCAACCGGGAGTTTATCCAGTGATCTTTGATGGGGCTGCGTTTGCGGACTTGTTGATGTGGGTGATGTTTAATTTGGATGCTCGGGCTGCCGACGAAGGGCGATCGTTTCTGTCGCGGATGGATGAACAGGGAAAATCGGCTGGAAATCGGTTGGGAGAAGTGTTGTTTAGTCCGATGGTGAATGTACAGCGAAACCCGGATCATCCTTTAATTGGGGGTTCGACGTTTTTTGCTGATGGGCTGAAAAAAGATGATCTCGAAATTATTAAGGATGGGGTGCTGCAAACTTTATCTTACAGTCGCTATTGGGCGGCGCAGAAAGGGGTTCAACCGACTGGGGCAATGTATCCGGTGGTGATGGCAGGCGACAATCAAAGTTTGGCGGATTTGATTGCTCAAACGGAACGGGGAATTTTGGTCAGTCGCGCCTGGTATGTGCGTTATGTGAACCCTCGCACGTTAGAAGTGACGGGGATGACGCGGGATGGAACGTTCTGGATTGAAGACGGGAAAATTGCCTATCCGATTAAGAATTTGCGGTTTAATCAACGCTTGCCGGAAATGTTGGCCGAGGTGGATGGCTTGAGTCAGGTTCACCGTTACGGTAGTATCGTGGTTCCGGGGGTGCGGGTTAAGGCGTTTAATTTTAGTAGCATTACCGATAGCATCTAAAAGGTGTCTCCGGGGAACGGTCTAAAGCCGAATGCACATTTTGGGAATTCTGTCAAGCGGGCGTAAAAACGGGTGGTAAAAATTGGTGCGTCGCTGCTTGGGAAAGGGATAGATTTTTGACTAAATTTTGAGGGAAGATAACGAACGAATAGGGGTTTGAAGCGTTCAAATTCGGAAAAACACCTT
>Ga0207419_1000778_pt1 | contig 26615 bp, 26 predicted proteins | sample ElkSloMetagenome_4_FD_184723 | JGI IMG/M metagenome (GOLD analysis project Ga0207419, IMG submission 184723) | Hot spring microbial communities from Elkhorn Slough, Monterey Bay, USA - MD2A (version 2) | ecosystem: Environmental > Aquatic > Marine > Intertidal zone > Estuary: Microbial mat ... | reverse complement strand
ATCCGGATTATTGGCTTTAATTATTTTAGTGGCTTCCAGTCCACTTATACCCGGCAACTGAATGTCCATCAGGATAAGATCCGGTACCCTGCCCTCTTTCACCTGGTTTATGGCAATAATGGGATTATTCAGAATGGTAAGTGCTACTTTTGTGGATTCAAGCTGTGTTTTAATCAGGCTGGCGCTTACGTTATCATCTTCAACCATCATAATATGGTATTGCGACCAGTCTATAACCGCTTCTTCTTTTTGTTGGGTCAGTATTTGTCCTTCACCACCAAAAAACGGCAGGTTTATAATAAATTCAGAACCTTGACCATAAGTGGATTCTACCTTGATATCGCCCCCAAGTTTATGGATGAAGCCACTGGCAATAGAAAGTCCCAGTCCGGTTCCTGGAAAATTGATGCCATTTGCATTGGGAAGTCTATTAAATTTATTGAAAATTTTATCGATATTAGGCTTATCCATTCCAATGCCGGTATCTCTTACATAAATACAGATCATCTTTTCCCCGCATAATGTAAACCCAATGCGCACTTCTCCTTCGGGCGTAAACTTCACAGCATTATCAGCTATATGCATCAGGGCCTGCCTGAGTAAAGAATGATCGGTGGATAAAGAAAAATCTTCCTTTCCATCGTCAAGGCTTACCTGAAGGTTCGCCCTGCCATATTTATCCAGTTTCTGTTGTGTAGCTACCAGCACATCGTGCAGGATCTTATTTAATTTCTGAGAGGAAAAATGAGGATTTACATTTCCGGTATCAATTTTTGAAATATCGAGAATATCATTTACTGACTGAATCATGTTTTCAGTGCTGTTCATTATTTTTCTTGAGAGTAAAGCACGTTGTTCAGGAGACATCATTTCATCTGTAATGGCCTCGGCATAGCCCATTACCGTACTTGCCGGGCTACTTATTTTCTCATGCATGCTACTTAAATAGAAAGATTTTAAACGGCCGGCTTCTTCAGCACTTAATTTTGCATTCCTAAGAGAGTCTTCATATTTTTTTCTGAAAGTGATATCAGACAATGTACCCATAGCCCGGGTGGGCATTCCATCGTCAGACCATTGGATGACCTTACCTCTGTCCAGTACCCAAATGTATTTTTGATGGCCTTTTTTAATTCTGTATTCACTTTCAAACATTTGAATTTCACCCGATAAGTGCTTTTTAATCCGCGTTTGAACATGAATACGGTCTTCAGGATGAATACGGGCCAGCTTCCCCTCTAAGGCTATTTCCTTATCAGGAATTGAAAGTAATTTATGAATGCTATCATCAAACTTTACAGTATCTTTATTAATGTCCCAGTCCCAAATTACATCACCAATCACTTCAAGTGCCTTTTCGGCATCACGGTCTTTAACAATTTCCGTTGATCCCTGCGGACGCTTTTTAAGCAGCGATGACATTGCCTTTAACAAGTCTTTCTCTCTGTTAATAAGAATGATGTTATCCTGCCGCTTATTTATAGCCTGGAGTTCCTTTTCATTCAGCGGCTTGTCATGATATACCATTAAAGGAATAAGGGGTTTTATTCGTGTAGAGGTAGTAATAAAGTCTCCCAGTACTCCATTATCATTAGGATATGAGATTAATAGATTTATAGGCTGGGTATTTAAAACATGCTCCAGGCTTCCGTTCTGAGCAGTAATGATTTTGATTTCCTGAGTAAAGCCGGCAGAAAATAATTCTCGCAGCTTTTCTTTTTTTTGTTCTTCAAAACCATAAAGAAGTACTGAAAAATCATTGTTCATTGGCAAACATTTTTTATTGCTTTTGCAAATAAGGGGTAATTACTGCATGTATGATTTATAAAATTAAAAATTAATTTTTGAAACGTACTGAAAAATGATACTGATTGACAAACAACTGAAAGGAGTAGATGTTTACTTGTTTTGGAACGACCAGAAAAACAAAAAAACCTCCTGCTTTATTCAAGAGGAGGCTTTTGCAAAAAAACAATACAATTTATTTTATGCGAAAGTAATTTATTACTTCATTTAATTCTTCTGCTTCAGCAGAAAGTTGTTGCGCACTACTTGATAGTTCTTCAGAAGCAGCAGCATTTCTCTGTACAATATCATTTAATTGGGCCAAAGCGCTTTCAAACTGATCAGTAGATGCGTTTTGTTCAACACTTGATGCTGTAATTTCCTGGACAAGTTTAGAAGTTTTTTCAATTTCAGGTAGTAAAGAATTCAGCAATGTATCCGAATCGCTGGTAACATTTACCGTTGTATCAGCAAGGCTTACAATTTCATCGGCGGCAATCTTACTGCGTTCTGCTAATTTCCTGACCTCCGCGGCCACAACGGCAAATCCTTTGCCATGTTCGCCGGCACGGGCTGCTTCAACAGCTGCGTTGAGTGCCAATAAATTTGTTTGAAAAGCTATTTCATTCACTATGTGTATTTTATCTGCTATGGAGCGCATAGAAGTGATGCTTTTTGATGATGATTTACCCACTTTTACCACGCCCTCGGCTGCCTTTTTTGCAATGGACTCCGTTTCACGTGCATTATCAGCATTAAGCTTTATTCCGCTGCTTATCATTTCCATCGAAGAGGCCACTTCTTCAGCAGAAGAAGCCTGCGTATTGGCACCATTTGAAAGTTCCTGAGAGGAAGTACTTAATTGTTCGCTTGCAGAGGCAATATTGCCCGCACTGCCAATTACCTTTTGGACAATACCTTTTAGTTTGAAAGTCATTTCATTTAGCGCTTCAGCAAGTTGTCCAACCTCATCCTTCTGCTTAATATCAAGAGAAGCAGTGAGATTTCCTGAAGCAATTGTTTTGGAAAACTGAACGGCTTTAAACAATCCCTCAGTCACAGAGCGTACAATAAGTTGTGTTACAATCAGAAATATTACCAATGATACAAGGGCTACTATGATAATGGTATTTCTTGCCTCCTGGATCATTCCTATCATATCATGCTCATAAATGGTTGCCACAACGTAAGATTCAATAGGTTCGTAATATTCAAAATACTGGTATTTCGTTTCACCACTTCCATCCTCCGGCCAGGTATATTTCATCTTCCCCTTATCAGTGTTCATGCCGGTTAATTGCTCAAACATTTTGGTTTCTGATAATTTATCTCCTTCTGATACAGGGTGAACAATGAGCTCTCCTGAATTATGCATAATATATGGGTAGCCTTCATTATAGAATGTTTTTGAATTAAAAATCTGACGGATTTCAGGAAGGTTCTTTTCCCGTACCCCTACATAAAGAATTCCCTGTACTTCACCATTAATTTTAATGGGTTCGTAGGCGGTAAGGTACCAGTCGTTAACCACAAAGGCCCGGCCTTTAAAAGTCTCTCCCCGCTCAATTGATTTAACTACGGGAGAATCATCGGGAATATATGTTCCTACAGCACGTTCACCATCCAATTTTCTTACATTTGTTGAAATACGAAGGTACCCACCGTCTATTTTTTGAAAAACGGTAGCTGTTTCTACAGCCAGATCCTGGACAGCATCAACAAATTGATAATTCTTTTGCAATGGAACACCATTAAGGTACCAAATGGGTAAGCGTACGGTTTTCTGCTGTTTGGTATTCTGATTAACCGCGCTGAACTGTATCATTTCATCTTCGCTGACTTCTAAAGTGGTTTCGTCATAGAATAGATGATGTGCTACTTTGATCGAAGCATTCACTGCTTTCTGATTTTGAGATATCTGTAGGTCAATCATTTTTACAAGATCCTCTACCTGTGCAAACATCCGGTTATCAGCTTGTTCCATAAGCCTTGTTTTCTGATTATTTACAAGGATAATTGTTAAGCCTGTGAAGATGACAAGAATAATGAGTCCCAGAATAAGATTTAGTCTTGTGCCAATTTTTAAATTTGTGAGTTTCATAATTGTATTTGCTTAATGAAAATAATTGTTTATATGATCTTATTGCTGTTATTCAACAAGTGCTCCTTCAACTTTCTCCAAAACTTCTTTGATCACAATAGGTTTGGTTATATAATCGACTGCTCCAAGATCAAAGGCTTTTTGTATATCCATTCTTTCAGTGCGTGCAGATATAATGATTACGGGAATATCTGAAGTTCGGTCATTGGCTATGATTGTCTTTAATGCCTGGTATCCAGTAATTTCAGGCATCATTAAATCCAGCAGGATAATATCAGGCAAAATATTATCGAGGGCTTCAAAGGCTTTCCGTGCATGATCTGCAGTAATGGTCTTATAGCCGTTATTTTCAAGAATTTCACTCAATAATTTTAAGCTGGCGTGTGAGTCATCTACGATTAATACTGTGCTCATGTGTATATGTTTGTTAGGAACAATTACAAAATGCCTTACCAATAAAAATGTGGAAGTAAAGACATAAAAGAATATAAATATATGTTTACTAATTATTTTAACTCAATTCTAAAGATAGGAATGAAACCATAACTTAAAAATGACGATTCGTTTAAGAGAACATTGAGGGGTATACGGGTATAATTACCCGTTAGTTACAGACGTCGTTCCCTTTGTTAAGGTGATATATGTTACCATTAAGTAGAGGCACTGAGGTTCCTGTCAGATATATGCCGCAACTGGCTGAATTTGTAAATGTACACTGGGTTATTTCAGGAACATTTTCAGGCGTATCGATACAATGAACCTCGCCGCTGTTAAGGGCATAACCTCCACCATAGTTAAATACGCAATATTTTAATTTGCTTGCACTGCCTGTAGAACTGGTGAAAAAGATTGCTTCCCATAAACCTGGCACCAGATATTCTTCGGCACCTTCAGCACAAAAAATGATCAATTCCTCCTGCGTACCCAGAGCAATCAGCTCACCGGTCAGGTTATCATGTCCAACCTGAATTGATGAGCCAGCAGTAAAAAGAATATTTGTTCCGGGATAAACCTGAACCGTGCTTCCTGCTGTGCTTCCAATTTTTATATCGCCCTTAATTACATAGGGTATGCCATGGTTTATCCATCCTGATGAAGGTTTATCAATTATACCTCCCCTGACACAAATCCCCCTGGAATTATCAAATTTGTTCTGGTTTTGAATAGTAGTTACTTGGTTTGCATGCAGTTCAATGGCAAAACCTGGGCATTTCACCATACTGTTCATATTAAAGGATGAAAGACCGGATCCTTCACCTACACTTACAACAGTGCTTTTGATTTCTTCAAAAATACAATTTTGAATACCAAGTGTAGAATTATGTAAATTTATAAAAGACTGAAATTTCTGATTACTGCCAGCGTAAGAGAAGTTTGAATAGGTGATTTTGCTTTCGGGTGTAAGATTATGAAAATCAAATCCTCCCCAATCTCCTGCTTGCTTTAAATCATTGGGCTGGAATGATGTAAATGTTACCGGATTATTACTTTCTCCCAGGCATTTAAACGTAATATTTCCTGATTGAGGATTACCGATATACAGGTGAGCGCCATTCTTCATGATAAAATCGGCACCTGCGTCAATACTAAGATTCATGTCAGCATCAGGCATGAAGACGATATCACTTTGGATAAAATAAGGCCTGTTTAGGCCTTTCCAGATAACTTCACGCTGATTTATGACTCCCCCCATGATTTCAATATTGCCATAATTGCCAAAATCATTTCCATACCCGATAGTTCCGACAGCTGCTGCAGAAAGTTTTATCAATTGCCTGTTGGGGCTGTTGAGTGTATTATTTTCAAAGGCGCTGAACAAAGCACTGGAATCCAGCTGTAAACCGTAGGAGTACGATTCTCGTATTTCAGTATTTTCAATTGACACTGTGTTCCCCTCTATCCAGACCATTGCAGGTGTAGCATCGGCTCCTCCACCATATTCAATTACACAGTTTTGAAGCAGGTTTGTGCTATCTGCCCCTTCAAGAAAAGCAATGCTGTTCCAGTCGCCGGCTGATGGATCTGATAAAGAAGAAGTAAGAATCACCGGCTTTTCCCCGGTGCCCCGAACGATTAAACCTGAGAGCGAAGCATTTTTGCCAACATAAATACCCGTATTGGCAGCAAATCGCACACGAGCTCCGGGTTTGACTTCAACTGTGCAGCCATCAATAAAAATGTCGCCAGTGATAAGATGATTGCCTGCATGCCATACCTGATGAGAATTTATACTTCCCTCATGGGTAATGACCGTTGGTTCTCCAGCCTGAACTATTTGAAGCACACTGTCTGTACCAAATTCATTATATACAAGTAACTGCACCAAATAAGTTCCTTCCTCTTCAAATGCATAGAATATTTCTTCTCCTGTTAGTTGTTGACCATTTTCAAACACCCAAAGGAAAGAATCGGCCCTTTGGGAACAAACCGCTGAAAAATTCACCTGCTCACCTGCCGGAAGACTGTCAGAATAAGCCATGCAGGCACGGGGCTCCTGAATTTCATTCCTTTCGCAGGAAGTAAAGATAAGTCCCGGTAGAACGATGAGCAACAATATATATACAGGTTTTAACAAGCTATTTATATTATGTTTTTAGATATTATTATTTTGTCTCCAATGATATTTTTACTGATTTTAATAAAAATAGTTGCAGTTATCTATCAAAAAATCAGTGAAATCATATCAATCTGGGAATTAGTTACAGATAAATCATTAATTTCGCAGACACTTGCATGGACAGCATGCAAAAATGATAACGTGAAAAAATTAATGTAATGAAACAGGTCTTGGTTACCGGAGGCACCGGTTATATAGGTTCTCACACTGCTGTGGAACTCATTGAAAGAGGGTATGATGTAGTCATCATTGATAATTTATCAAACTCTTCAAAGGATGTCATTGGTGGCATAAAAAAAATAACCGGGAAAATTCCTGAATTCCATGAGTTTGATCTTACCCAGCGTGAAAAAGTAGAAGACTTTTTTAAGTCCCACCCCGATTTAGTTGCCATTATACATTTTGCCGCCAGCAAAGCTGTTGGGGAATCTGTGGAAAAACCCCTGATGTATTACCGGAACAATTTGGTTTCCCTTATGAATTTACTGGAAAATATGTCAAAATATGGAGTTGAAAATCTTGTTTTCTCTTCTTCCTGTACGGTATATGGGCAACCGGATGAATTACCTGTTTCAGAGAAAGCACCTATAAAAAAGGCAAATTCGCCCTACGGCAATACCAAGCAAATTTGTGAGGAGATAATTTCAGATCTCATTGCTGCTGATAAAAAAGTAAAAACCATATCGCTGCGCTATTTCAATCCGGTGGGGGCGCATCCTTCAGCAGCCATTGGCGAATTACCACTCGGAGTGCCAAATAATTTAGTCCCTTTCATTACGCAAACTGCCATAGGGTTGCGCGACCAGCTAAAAGTTTTTGGCTCTGATTATAATACTCCCGATGGTAGTGCGGTTCGGGATTATATCAATGTTGTTGACCTGGCAAAAGCGCACGTAGTTAGTATTGAACGTTTGGCATCAGATAAGAATAAAAAATCATTTGAAGTTTTTAACCTGGGAACCGGAAGAGGAGCCAGTGTATTTGAGGTTATTAATGCATTTGAAAGCGCTACCGGAGAAAAACTTAATTACACGGTAACAGACAGGCGACCGGGCGACGTGGAAAAAGTTTTTGCCGACACTAAATTTGCCAATGAGGAATTGGGCTGGAAAGCCGAAAAAAGCCTTGAAGAAACCTTGCTCTCGGCCTGGAACTGGGAGAAAAGTTATCGTAGCAGGAAATAACCCGCCCTACAATGGCAGCAGAAACCTTGCATAAAATTGCAGTTTCTTTAAAGAATTTTTTTAATAAAAAAAGGATTTTAATATTTCTTATTGCGCTCAGAAGATATGTCCTGTTTTTATTGGGAGGCTTTATATTATGTTCTGTTTCTGGTGTAATCATATATGCAATAATTCCACCCCCTCTCACTCCTTTGATGGTCACCAGAATTCCCGTCCAATTAATGGAGAAGGAGAAGCCAGTATTTAAAGCCCGCTGGGTTCCTTTGGAGGATATCTCCCCGTCGCTCATTCTTGCTGTGGTAGCCTCGGAGGATAATAATTTTCTGCATCATTTTGGCATTGACCTGGAGGCTTTGCAACAGGCACGTGAAGAAAATAAATATCGTAAACGTCCGCGTGGTGCAAGTACCATTACGCAACAAACAGCAAAAAATCTATTTCTTGTGCCGTCGCGAAGTTATATAAGAAAAGGCTTTGAGGTGTACTTTACGGTGCTTATAGAACTTATCTGGAGCAAAAAACGAATTATGGAAGTTTACCTGAATTGCATTGAAATGGGAGAAGGCATTTATGGCGCCGAGGCCGCTGCCCGGACTTATTTCAATACATCAGCAGCCAAACTTTCCCGCAGCCAGTCTGCTATGCTTGCGGTAATTCTGCCCAACCCACGGAACAGAGATCCCCGGCACCCTTCAGCTTACATGCTGAGCCGGCAGCAATGGGTACTCTGGAACATGCGCAATATTGAAAAGGTTGAGTTTTAAACCCTACTATATTACCACCTCCGGAGGCTTTATTTAAATGGTTCTATAACAAAGATGACCATTTTTGCTTATGCTATTACAAACATACAGTCTACCACGAATCTGATGGTAACTTGCAATTTGTTTATATATAGTTGAAATATAGTTTAATGTAGTTTATATGTTGTATTTTGGATTTCAAAAGCTGGCAATTTATCAGCTTTCATAAGAGTTAGTAAAAGATATTTATAAGTTAAGCAGTTCTTTTCCCTCAGATGAAAAGTACGCTCTTGTACAGCAAATAAATAAAGCAGCAGTTTTAGTTGCCTCTAATATTGCAGAAGGAACAAGCAGGAATCGTTACCAGGAGAAAATACATTTTATTGATATATCTTACAGCTCTTTAATGGAAATTGTTTGCCAAACAGAGATAGCTTTTGAATTCGGATACCTAAAGAAAGATGTATTTGAAAATACTTCGAAAAAGGCAAAAAAACTATCGGTAAAAATGAGCAACTATATTGCGTCAATGAAATAAAGCAACATTTAAACCATATTTCAACAGTAATTTAGGTCCTGTAAAATATTTAACCACTAAAATAAGGGTAGTACCCTTTATGTTTTTAATCCCGGATCAAAACCACTGGTTAGATAACGCAAAAACAAGGGATTTGCTTTTTGCACCCATTCTGTATATGAATTATGATCGGGCTTGTAATGCTCAATAAACTGCAAAAGCCGGCTCAGGTTAAAGTGATCATCTACTATTCCGGCCCCCGCCTTCTGCGCATCAACAGCATTGCATTCCTGCTCAAAATGTCCGCGGGTAGGAATCATTAAAATAGGCTTTTTCAAATACATGGCTTCACATATTGACTCAAAACCTGCTGTACTTGAAAAACCCATGCATTTTCCCATGAATTCAAGGAAAGTTTTATCATTAATTTTGTGTAGCGTAAAATTATCATGTACCTCAGTAACCTCATCGGCTTCTTTTTTATCCCAGAAGATACAAATTTTCACATCCTGATGCTTTAGGTGCCAATCAGCAATTTCTTTGGCATATCCACTATTGAGTATATATCCTAGGATAAACCCTTCATTTGTGGGTGCTATTTCAAGTACACGTGGACGCAGCAACGGAGGCACCACGTATATGCGCTTTTCAGGAATAGAAGTGAGGCTCCGGAAGGATAGGGCAAGCATTCTTTTTGCACCAAAAGAGGTAACTCTTGTATGAGATTTTAAAAGAAACCTGCTGAAATATTTTCCACGCGGAAACGTAAACCTGTTGTGAAAGATAAGGTATTGATGTGCAATACAAATCATGGGAGCCATTGGTTTGTGCACCATGTAGCAAAGGCCTGCCATTAGCTCATAGAAGTTAATAACAACATCGGGTTCCAGCTCCTGAATGGTATCTGAAATGAACCGCAGCTCCTTACGGAAGGTTTTAAAACGCTTAAGATTATATAAGACGGAGGAAAATACACGTATCCCTTTTTGTTTTCCATCCACAACAAAATTAGGGCTGCAGTATGTTTTTACCGGACATTTTATTTGCTGGTAGAAAAAATCGGGGATAACCCTCTGAGGACTTTTGCCGATAAGTACCGAAGCCACTTCGTGCCCGGAACCGGTAAGCAGTTTAAACAGTGATATAGCCTGCGTCATATGCCCGCGGCCCTCGCCCTGTACTAAAAAAAGAAATCGCATGACACCTTCAAATGTATTACATTTTGGCCATATGGCCAACTACTTTCTTATATTCTCTTTCCTCCTCACTCACGGTATTATTGAGTTTTCGTACAAGGGTTCCTTTTTCATATCCTAGCTTATTTTGTTCCAGCTGTTCTTCAGCCAATAAATCAACGTACCTTACAATTTTCCATCGCCCTTCAATATCTTCAACCAGCGCGGAAAGGGATTCAACCCAGTCACCGGAATTCAGATACATTACGCCTTTCATATTATTGATGGAGGGATGATGAATATGACCACAGATAATGCCATCATAATTTCTTGCCCGTGCCAGCTTAACCAATTCTGTTTCATAATCTGAAATATAAGAAACAGCGGTTTTCACCTTTCCTTTAATGCGCTGAGAGAGGCTCTGATATGTAAGGCCATTCTTGCGCCGACGGTTATTGTACATCTTATTCAGCCATAAGAGGAAGGTATAACCAACATCACCCAATTTTGCCATCCATTTCAGGTTTGTGGTAATGGAATCAAAGATATCTCCATGGATTACCCAATATTTTTTGCCTTCACTTATATGTAAATAATCTTTGCAGATGGTTAGTCCCCCGATTTGAAGGGGGAGAACATTGTCAAGGAAATCATCATGATTACCCCTGGTGTAAATCACTTTCGTGTTGTGATTCTCCATCATTTTCATAATAACTTTAAAGAAACGGGTATGTTTCTTTTTCCATTTCCCGGATTTACGCAGACGCCAGCCATCAATAATATCGCCATTAAGGATGAGCTTATCGCACGTATTTGTTTTCAGAAATCTGACCAGTTCTTTTGCCTTGGAAGCCTTAGTGCCTAAATGCACATCAGAAATAACAATGGTACGATAGTGATTTTGTTTAAGCATAATCGTTTTGCGACAAAATAATAGTATTCTTATTTCCTGTTTATTAAAAAAGCATTAAATAAATCATAATTTTTTATGATAAAACGCTGAAATAAAGCGCATAACTTAAAGAAATTGTAAATTATATGTGAATAAAAGGTTAGGAACTCTATTTTAACATCTTTGAAGCTAAATGAATTTATAACCCGCCTTAATGTAGATCCGGTTTAAATTCAAAATATATCCTACTTTTGCAATAAAATACATCAATTAAAGTAATGATAAGTGAAGGAAAAAGTAGTTTTTATTATAAATCCAATAAGTGGTAATAAGAAGAAGAATGGAATTGAAGCCTCCATTCATGAGATTCTTGACCACAAATTTGAAACGGTGATAGAATATACAAAGGCACCGGGCCATGCAACAGAAATCGCCACACGCGTAATTGAAGAAGGGGTGAAATATGTAATAGCCGTAGGCGGAGATGGTACCGTAAATGAGATAGCCAGCGCATTGGTGCATTCACCAGTATATTTTGGTATTATCCCGGCCGGATCAGGAAACGGCCTGGCCAGGCACCTTGAAATTCCAATGAAAACAGAAGACGCTATCCGGTTACTTTTAACCGCAAGAAAAACCTCCATCGATTATGGAATTGTGAATGACAAGATAAAGTTCTTTTGTACCACCGGTGTTGGTTTTGATGCACATATTGGTTATCAGTTTTCAGTGGCAGCCAAACGAGGTTTTTTAACCTATATTAAAACCACCATAAAAGAATACTTTTCTTATAAGCCCATTAAATACAGGTTGAAGTCGGAAGGATTTAAAACCAAACATAAAGCGTTTTTGGTAACCGTAGCCAACGCCTCACAATATGGCAATAATGCATATATCGCGCCTGAGGCAGATATCCAGGACGGGCTGTTGAATGTAAGTGTAATAAAGCCTTTTCCTAAATTTGGTGCTTTAATGATAGGCTTGCGGCTGTTTGGAAAATCTATTGATAAAAGTCCTTATGTGGAAACCTATCTTACCAATGAAATACAAGTAAAAAGAAAAAAGAAAGGAGAAATTCATTTTGATGGAGAACCAATGCAAATGGGCAAAAAACTGAACATTAAAATTGTTCCTGCAGGCCTGAACGTCCTTGTACCATAATTCAGTGATCATTCATTTCTAATTTCTTCGACTATGCGGAAAACAGCCGGACATACACCAATATTTCTTCTTGTAATTTCAAGTAACTGGTAAAACTTCTTTCTGTTCGTATGCGGGTATTCCCGGCAGGCCTTTGGCCGGTTTTCATAAACTGTGCAATAATTGTCCTCTCCTAGAAAAGGGCACGGCTGTCTCCTGAAAATATAATCACCGTCTTTATCAGTCAATAGATATTTCGCCACCACTTCCCCTGGTGAAATCAGCAAAGCGCGGGAAAGCTTGTGCACATCTTTGTCGGTAATAGCCGGACTAATTGATTTGCAACAGTTCGCACATTTAAGGCAGTCTGTGTCTTCTTCAAAAATGCGGTAGTGCAAGGCATGTACTTTTGCATCAAGGTATCCTGGTTTAAAAGTCTTCAGTTTTTTTAGCACTTCCTGATGTGCTTTTTTTAATCCGGCTGCTGTACTTCTCAGATACCCGGCATCATAAAGTTTTTCTTGATTATATTGCATCTTAAAATAGATTCATTCCTGGTTTTTGTTGTGATAAAAATAATCCTGCCACTACCAGGCATATACCTGCAACTTTGAGGCCGGAAAGCATTTCATTAAGAAAATACCATGAAAATACAGCAGTAAATACCGGGATAAGATTTGCAAACACATTTGCACGGCTCATTCCCACACGCTTTATTCCATAAGTGAAAAAAATGTAGGCAAATCCGGAAGCAAAAACTGCCAGCTTTAGCAATGGGTAAATAACCTCAGGTGTAAAAATTACACCCGATAAATGCGGAAAATCAAATATAAAGAATAGGGGTGCAAAAAACACCAGGCCAATTGAACTTTGCCAGGTAACAATGCTCAGGGGTGAATATTTGCCGGTAAGTTTTTTAACGACGGCAGAATAACCGATGGCCGCAAAAACGGCAAGGAAAAGACTGGCCACGCCTTTTACTGAAACACTTCCAATGGCCTCTTCTGCCAATACTACCAGGCTTACACCGATTACTGAAACTGTAAACCCCATTGCATTAACAGAGCTGAATTTTTCCCTGAAGAACCAGGCGCCGGCAACAGGACTCAGCAGTGGAATGGTGGCAATAATAACTGCAGCTATTGAAGGAGCAACCAGATTTACGCCATAACTTTCTCCAAGGAAGTATAAAAATGGTTCAAAAAAAGTGCCCAGAATAAATAAAGAAAGATCTTTGCGTTTGATTTTTTGCAGAAGCCCCATGGTTTTAGTAACAAAAAGGAGCAATACGGAAACTATTGCCAGCCGGAAAAATACCACTGTTATAGGATTCAGGTACTGGAATACCTGCTTATACCAAATGAATGAAAGACTCCACAGAACCATGGCAAGCAAAAGGCTTGTATATACCAAAAGGTTTTGCTTCATAATAGCGCGGTAAGAAAAATTTAACAGGGAGTAATCAGGCATTAAAATTCTGGTGCAGGTAGTCAATATTATAATGCAATCCAATACTTTCTTTCCGCTGACGCGCCATTTTTATAATTAGATATCCTACATTTATCATATTCCGCAATTCACACAATCTGGGCGACAATATTGAGCGTTTATATAATGCTTCAGTTTCCCGGAAAATTATCTCAAGCCTGTCAAGTGCCCGCTGCAGGCGGAGGTCAGAACGTACTATTCCCACGTAATTACTCATAATCTGCTGCATTTCTTTCTGGTTTTGTGTAATGAGTATCATTTCCTCGGGGTGGGTAGTGCCCTCATCATTCCATGGCGAAACATGTTCATTAAATTTATACGACTGAAAGTGTGTAATAGCGTCTTTGGCTGCTTTATCGGCGTAAACGATAGCTTCAATCAGCGAGTTTGATGCCAGCCGGTTAGCGCCATGCAATCCGGTAGAAGCTGTTTCTCCCACCGCATACAAACGGTTAATCCAGGAGCGTCCGTTTTTATCAACCCTTATCCCTCCGCAAAGATAGTGGGCGGCAGGCACTACAGGAATGTAATCTTTTGTAATGTCTATGCCCATGGCCATGCAGTGTTCATATATATTTGGGAAATGTGATTTCAACTCCTGTTTATTGGTGCCGGTGGCATCGAGGTAAATAAAATCAGTTCCTGCAATTTTCATTTCATTATCAATGGCTCTGGCCACAATGTCACGGGGGGCTAATTCTCCTCTTTGATCGTATTTATGCATAAATAATTCACCGCTTTGCTTCCGCAACCGAGCGCCAAATCCACGGAGTGCTTCGGTAATTAAAAAAGAAGGATGTGAGCCGGCTTCATACAAAGCCGTGGGATGAAACTGTACAAATTCCATGTTTTCAATGACCCCTTTTGCTCGGTATACCATGGCAATACCATCGCCCGTGGCAATGGGCGGGTTGGTAGTGGTAAGGTACAAATTTCCGGCGCCGCCAGTTGCCATTAGCGTTGTGCGAGCCAGAATGGTCATTACTTTTTGTGTTTCGTTATTGAGTACATAAGCACCATAACATTCAATATCGGTATCTGTTCTGCGTACAATGCGCCCAAGGTGGTGCTGTGTGATAAGCTCAATAGCAAAGTGATGCTCCAGAATTTCTATGTTTGGATGTTGTTTTACCTGCGCTGACAAGGCCCGCTGAATTTCATAACCGGTGTTGTCTTTATGGTGTAAGATACGATGCTCGGTATGGCCACCCTCACGTGCCAGATCAAATTCTCCATTGGCTTTGCGGTCAAATTCAGCCCCCCACTGCAGCAATTCATTAATCTGCTTAGGGGCCTCTGATACGACCATATGTACAACATCTTCCTTGCAGAGCCCATCGCCCGCGATAAGGGTATCCTTTACATGTTTCTCATAACTATCTGGCTCATGCGTTACAGCAGCTATTCCCCCTTGTGCATATTTGGTATTTGTCTCCTGCAGTTCAGTCTTTGACAAAATACATACAGTTCCGAGCGAAGCTACTTTAAGCGCATAACTAAGCCCACCCAAACCAGAGCCAACAACTAAAAAATCAAATTTTTTAACCATTTAAGAATAAAGTCAGTAATTTTCATCAAAAATAAGGAATAATCGGTAAAGAATAGCATGGTGGTCCCCGTGCCACTAATTTTAACCTTAAAACGCATAAAATACCAGTGTCACAACGATGTTAGCAACAATAAGGCTCCCGAATGATATAACCAGGCTTTTCCTTAGCTTCTTATGTGTGAGCCATAACCCGTAACCCATTTTTAAGATGTTATTGCTGATTATTGCCTGCAGGGTAGCAATGGCCAGTACCCTCAGAGCAACATCGTAGGTTCCCTGAAAAAGATTAAGCAAAAATGGATCAATATCAGTAACGCCTACAACAAATGAAAGCACCTTTAAACCCGATGTTCCAAAATATTCTAAAGTATAGTAGGTCACGAATGTAAAAAAAACATAAAGCAGAGTAAACAAGATTGCCACCTTAAACTCAAGTGGATTATTTTCCTGCTCTATGGCTACTTTATTATCTTTAAGTTCTTCCTTATTCATAAGAACCATTACCACGCCGATACCAAGAGAAACTGCAATCAGAATTACAAATGGCCATAACAGGGATGAAAACAAGGCTTTATTAAAAATGTAAAGCAAGATCAGAATACGCACATACATCATGGCGCTTGCCAGGATCATTGCAGCAGCATAGATTTTTCTGGGTTCTTCTTCTGATTTACTTTTTCTGGCCAGCACAAAAGTAGCCGCTGTACTGCTGTATAAACCACCCAATATCCCAGTAATCAGCACCCCGGAATTATGAAAGAGAAATTTTCTAACCAGGTAACTAAAATACGAAATGGAGGAAATTACCACTACAGCCAGCCATATTTTATAAGGCGTTACCTCAACAAAATCAACCATAGGCTCATTGGGTAGAACAGGTAAAATTACACCGGCTATAATTATGAATTTGCCTAAGGTCAAAAATTCATCCTCATTAAACCTGTTGCTGAACTTAAACAACGTGCTTTTTAATTCGGTGAGGATAAGAATTATTACTACAACAAGTAAAAACAGCCACAGTGGTTGAGTATCAATAAGGACAGGCAGTGAATAAGTAATAAGCCCGATAATAATGCTGGTAGTACCAAAAGTGCCTATTTTATTAATTTTATGAAAATAATTGACCACCAGAAGAGCACCGAAGATTAATCCTCCGCCCATGTATAATACCAGACTGCTATCTGCCTGGTAGAGAATAAAGCTCAGAATTCCCACAAAAGTAAAAGTGCGATCTGTGCCAAAAGTAGCATTATGCTCCTTCTCTTTATATAATTTCCGCTGCGACAGACCGATGATCAAAGAAAAAATTGTTACCAATGCAAAATCTATCAATTCAGCAGGTAATTTATCTGTAATGGTATCCACGAATAAATTAATTTGATGTAACAACAATTCCTTTGAAGCCTAATAAAACCAAAGGAAAATACCGAATAGTGCTTGCTTCTTTCCTTCTATCAAAAATAATAAAAAAAAGATGAAGCAACCATTTTAATTTTTAAGTCATCTGTAGGTAAAAATGATATTTATCATAATGCCGGATTCTATGCTATTGTTTATTAAATATTTTGAAACCTTTTCAAACGGTTTTATGTACATGAAGGAACAATTTATTTTCACTACAAATTAGCTCATAAAAAATACTATTTACTATGCTACAGAAAGAAAATGCCAGTATTGCAAATCTGGAACAGGAAATGCGTGAGTGTGAAAGGCTTATTAATGACAGAATCTCAACTAAAAGCAGCAGCTTTGATACCGATAAACAATTAAATGCTATAGCCCAAAAAATGCGACAGGTACAAGACCACCTTAAAAAAAAATACAAGGAGATATTTCCCGAAGCTGCAAATGCACCGGAAGAATTTTGGGAAGCATTTATGTCTTTATAATTTTTGTGCTTTTACCATTCTTGCTTTGCCGTTGATGTCCTTTTTTAGGATAACCTTATACCCTTTTTCAGAAAAATAATCACTTATTTCTGTTTCGAAATTTTCATGTATTTCAAAGTAAAAAGATCCGTGCTTTTTCAGATTTATTTGTAAGTTCTGTTCAATACCCCTGTAAAAAAGCAGTGGATCTGAATCGGGTACAAACAAAGCCAGTTCAGGTTCAAAATTTTTCACATTCTTAGGCAAAGCATGTTTCTCCGAAACAGGAATATACGGAGGATTGGAGATTATTCTGTCAAACTCTCCCTCAAGATTTTCTTCGGCAATCAACACATTCTTTTGAATAAAAGTAACATGGGTTCCGTTTTTGCCGGCGTTTAACCGGGCAAGCGCCAGTGCTTTTCCTGACACATCCATGGCGAAAACCTGAGCGCCTGGCCTTTCTTTAGCCAGGGCTATGGCAATACATCCGGTGCCTGTTCCAACATCCAACAGCCTGCTATTGGAACCCGGTGGCAATTCGCTTAATACCCATGCCACCAGCTCTTCTGTCTCTGGCCTGGGGATTAAAGCATCAGCAGTAGTTTTAATTTCAATATTATAAAAGGCAGTAACACCAGTAATTTGCTGCAAAGGTTTATGATTAAGCAGTTCAAAAGTGCTGTTTTGTATCTGATTAATCTCAGAATTAGATAACTTTGCCCCTGCATTGGCCCTGATAATAGCGATGTTTTTATTTAATACATGCTCCAAAAGCAGGCGTGAAAGGCTTTGAGACTCCTGCTGTGAATACTCATTAGCCAATGTATGCCTTATATAATTCAGCGCTTCACCAATAGTGTTGAAATGGTTTTTCAAAGTATTTAATTTAATTTGTAAAATTAAAAAATTGGCGTTCCATTGACAAACAGGAAAGAGAAGGATTATTATTACATGTATCGCTGCCTGGAAATAGCCCGCCAGGGGCAACCCTATGCTTTGCCAAATCCTATGGTAGGAGCTGTAATAGTTCAAAACGAAAAAATAATCGGGGAAGGATTTCACCGAGCCTATGGAGAAGCGCATGCCGAAGTAAATGCCATTGACAAGGTTGTAAACAAAAGTCTTTTGAAAGATTCTACCCTGTATGTTAACCTTGAACCATGCGCACATTATGGAAAAACACCACCCTGCGCCAATTTAATTGTTTCGCATAAAATTGGCCGTGTGGTTATCGGGCAGGTAGATCCAAACCCATTGGTTTCGGGTAAAGGAATAAAAATTTTGCAGCAAGGCGGATGTGAGGTTACCACTGGTGTCCTGCAACAGGAAAGCCGCATGTTAAACCGGCGGTTTAATACTTTCCAGGAAAAACGCCGCCCTTTTATTATCTTAAAATGGGCCCAGACCATGGATGGGTATATTGATATCATCAGAAATTCAAACAGCCCGGCACAGCCCACATGGATAACCGGTGAAGCAGCACGTTTACTGGTGCACAAATGGAGAACCAGGGAAATGGCCATAATGGTGGGAACAGAAACAGCTTTGAAAGATAATCCCCGCCTTAACGTGCGTGAATGGGTAGGCAATCACCCGGTAAGAATAACCCTTGATTTAAATAAACGCCTGCCCAAATCTCTTCATTTATTCGACCAGTCAGTACCTACCATTGTTTTTACATACCATGATGTGCCCTCCCTGCATAATTTGACTTACATTAAAATTGACAAGGAAAAAACGGTATTGTCGCAGGTTACTAAAATATTGTTTAACATGAATATTACCTCTCTTTTTGTGGAGGGGGGCCAGCAACTCCTGAACTCCTTTATCGGGCATAATCTTTGGGATGAGGCACGTGTTTTCACGGGTGAAAAATATTTTATTGAAGGAATTGCAGCTCCTGCAACAGGCACTAACCCTGAAAGTATCGTATCGTTAAAGTCGGGTAAATTATCGCTTTACGCTAATAATTCAGCGATATAAGCAGATTTATTGTTTTCAAAATTTAACAAGAATCTTCAGGTAATCTTCCGGATGCTCCTCAAGTTTTTCAAAGGCATGTTGTATCTGTTCAGGAGAAATAACCTCTGTAATGAGATGTTCCGGGTTAATCTTTTGCTGATCCATAGCCTCAATAGCTTCAGCAAATTCTCCGTGACTAACTCTGGAAGCAACTATTCTGGCTTCTTTCCATATTAATTCCTTCATCAGCAAGGGTACCTCTTCATCACCCAAACCCAAAACACAAACTGTACCAGCTCCGCGAATGCTTTTTATGGCATCTCGCAAAGGATGATTCCTCCCGGGAATTTGCTGTGCATGGCCTACAGCCTCAAAAGCAACATCAACACCTCTGCCATTAGAATGCTGATGAATAAATTCAGCAGGATTTTCTTTAAGTGTATTAATGGTTATCACCTCAGGGAAAGAATTTTGGGCCATTTTCAATCGTTCATCAAGAACATCAATGAGATAAATTTGGCCCGAAGTGCGTGTTTTTACAGCCTGCAATATGGATTGACCTACTTTTCCGCCACCAAATATTGCAACAGTATCCCCCTGCCTGATGGCAGCCCGGTTGGTCGCATGAAAACCTATTGACAATACTTCCACCAAAGCGGCATGAGAAAGTGGAACATGGTCAGGAACTTTATAAAGCATATCTTCCTTAACCGCTATATAATCGGAAAATCCACCGTCCATATCAATTCCAAGTAATTTCAAATTGGTACATGCAGGGTAATGTTCCTGTTTACAGGCCGCACATTTGCCACACCAGATAATGGGGTCAACAGCTACCTGATCGCCGGTTGCAAATTTTTCAATTTTACTCCCGGTTTTTGCCACGTGTCCGGCAAATTCATGTCCGGGGATAAAAGGCAATCGTGTTCTTGGATGAAAATCTCCCTTAAAAAGATGCTGGTCGCTGCCACAAATACTGGCATATTCTATTTTAACCAGTACTTCATCCTGGGCGTGCACTGGAACTTCCTGCTCCACCACTTCTATTTTCCCATACTCCTTAAGTAAACAAGCTTTCATTGAATTGAAGTTAATGATTAAAAAGAGCGAAATCCAATGATCTCCCTAACTGCCTGTATGGTTTTGGAAGCACTTTCTCTCGCTTTTTCCGCACCATGTCTGGCAACTTTCTTCAAATAATCGGTGTTTTCGTGAATATCCAGTATTTTCTCCCTCAGCGGACTGGTAAAATTGATGATATCCTCCGCCAACTGCTTTTTTAAATCGCCATAACGGATTTCTGCAGTGTTATATTTATCTTTAAAAAATTCCAATGTATCCGGTGTGCTAACCACTTCCATGATAGTAAAAAGATTCCTTACTGGCTCTGACATTTCCTCTCCGGGTGCAGAAGGGCCACTATCAGTAACAGCACGCATAACTTTTTTACGTATCACTTTGGGTTCATCAACCAAATAAATGGCGTTGCCTTCACTTTTTCCCATTTTTCCCGATCCGTCAAGTCCGGGTATTTTCACCAGCTTATTGCCAAAATTATAAGCCTCTGGTTCAGGAAAAAAGTCAGTCTTATACATGTTGTTAAATCGTTTGGCAAAATTGCGTGTCATTTCAAGATGTTGTTCCTGGTCCTTACCAACCGGAACTTTGTTTGCGCGGTGAATAAGTATATCAGCAGCCATAAGCACAGCATATGTTAAAAGGCCGGCATTTATATTATCCGGTTGTTTTCTGATCTTTTCTTTAAATGTAGTGGTGCGTTCCAGTTCACCAATATATGCATTCATGTTAAGTAAAAGGTAAAGCTCGGGTATTTCAGGAACATCACTTTGAACATAAATGGTAGCTACTTCAGGATCAATGCCTGCGGCAAGATATTCTGATAATACTTTTCTTACGTTTCCATGAAGATCATCAGGATTGGGATGTGTTGTGAGAGAATGATAGTCGGCAATAAAAAAATAACAATTATTCTCATGCTGCATTTTCACAAAATTAGTAACTGCTCCAAAATAATTCCCTAAATGAAGGTTTCCCGTAGACCTGATCCCACTAAGTACTGTATCCATTTTAAATTTATATTTCTTTTGTTAATACTTTATCCGTATCTATCGTCTAATAACATCCACAAACAGCATATGTTGCTGTTTTGTGGTCTTATTCACAGGATAATAAATTTAATAATTCCCACAAAAGTAGGAAAAAGGAGTGATTAGCCATAATTCACCATGAAAAGAGTTATATAGTCTTTGCAAGATAACCCAGATTTCTTCGCCTCATTTGATTAATAAGTACTCATTTACAATAGTAAACTGCACTTTTTTGGCTTCGCCAGTCTTAAATTTGTGGCTTTCTTATCAACCACAAAAGATTTTTAGCCAGAGACTATATATTTTTGTTTAGGCGGAACAAGTTTTTTCAATTTGCAGCACTGTTGTAAAAATGTAATGCCACAAAGGTGTAAGAAAAGGGATTTGCCCTGCGTGCCCCATATGGAAAATATTTTGCTTCTCTTACTCTTGCAAGGTCTTGTATGTCTGCATCAAACCGATAATTGTAGGCAGTCGCAAAAATAGCCAGCCGCTCATTCTCATTTTCCCATACTACATCGGCAAACCGCTTTTCCTGTAGATAAATAAAGGCAGCCAGGTAATGAGCCTGCCACTTCAGTGTTTTTAATCTGTTTATCCGGGCCCTACGAACCTGAATAGGGGAAAAGTCTGCCTGATAATTAAAATAATCGTTCCCATCGAAGTTAGTGCCCGCTATTTTTTTTTCAATGGCTTCGGCAAAACTTGGCTTCATCTGAAAAGGGCCAATGGAAAAATTTGCTGCCTGCGATCCTCCATGAATATATGCAAGTTCCAGGGTAAATGTCTCCATAAAATCCCTGATCATATTATAACGTAATATTTCAGGAAACACCAGGGAAAGGGCAAATTCTGTATCTATATGATATTGCAAAAAAACCTCCGATAACTTTTTATTATTTTGTGAGCAGAATTGAACAGCCTCCTCATACTCTTTGCCAAAATATACTTCAGGGGTAGTTAAAGGAGGTGGACAACTCCATAAAAAGGTCAAATAGGTATAGATAATTACTAAGCTCACCTGGTCTGAAGTTATTGAGATAAATATTAACTATCACATAAAAATAGCCTATATGATTAGAACAGCAATAGAAAAGAATAAAAAAATTACAATTCATCAATACGAAATCTTAAAAGAACGAGTAAAAAAGCAAATTTTCTCAGGGGAATTTCCTCCGGGGGGGGACTGCCTTCTGAACAATCTCTTAGCAAAGAATATTCGCTAAACTGGCATATGATTCGTCGTACTTTAGAAGAATTGCATCGGGAAGGGTATATCAGGAGGCAAAAAGGCAGGAGAAGCGAAGTTATTCAACGGCATCCACGGCTGGGATGTGGGATTTGTTAAAACCTCAACAGGATGGCAAATATTCATATAAGGGAGCCACTGAGCATTGACCTTAAGCTTATGCGTAAGCATTCAGCACCGGAGGTGCATATTAAAGCAGCCGGAGGTGTTCGTACACTCGAAGATTTACTAAAAGTAAGCGAGTGGGGTGTAACCCGTATAGGAGCAACAGCCAGGGCTCAATTGTTGAAGCAGCTAAAGGAAATACCAACATCCCTGTTTCACCGGCAGGGTATTAAGATGCTCATACTGATTGCGTATTTCTTATTCAGTTATTCCTTTTCAATTATTTCAAAGGGACAACTTAAAAGGGATGCGTAATCATTTCCACTTTCTATCATATCCGTATCTTGCCTCTCACAATACCATAAAATTGTGATTGTTGTTCCAGCACTATACATTTTTTGTAGTTGTTTAAAAAATGTATGTAAAACAATCGCTGTGCGGGTATTAAAAAAATCCATATCAACTTTTAATTCAACTTTTTGGGGAGCTGTATTAGCAAATTCATTAATCCATGCTAAAACCGGCTCAAAAAACTCGGCCGGATTTACCATGGAGGAACGGCCTTTTATGATAAAAATTCCTTCTGTATCGAATTCCACTCTCGGGGAATGAGCTGTCTCTTCTAAAATAAAATTCTTCATTTTCTGTTATATTTCTATTCAATCCAATTCCATACCTTATACTTATATGAGTAAAAAAAGTTTAAGGAAAGTGAAAATAAATTAATTAAATTTTTCAACCGGGAGCATATGGCCAGCTCAACCTGCTTTATGGTAGCATTTAAATATAATATCCAAATGCTTGGCGGCCAAATGCAAAGGCATTGCTGGTGGCATTTCTCCCGACAGGGCAGCCATACAGTTTTCAGCAAAGGCAAAGTCGTCATCGTGCCCTGCACTTCCACTATCAATTTCTTCGGTATAACTTTTGTTTTTTTCATCAGTGCTGTAGAAGGTAATAACCGGATAATCCCAGCTGCAATACCCGAATTTTAAACCTCCCCTTGTGCCATAGATGCGGGTTTCGTTTGGAACTTCAACATTTGCATGGTTTCCACGCTCCCAGTAGAAGTCCATGCCATTATCAAATTCCAGCAAAGCAGTAAAATGCTCCTCTACATCATATACAAAACCTCCCGGGTTATAATCATCCAAACCCCTTTTAAGGCTTACATGTTTCACATGTTTTAATTTTGGTTCATCACCAAAAATCCCCAGGTGAAAAGAAAGGTCGTACACCCCCCAATCAAACAAAGGCCCCCCTCCGGCCTTCGATTTATCCATAAACCATTTGGCCTCCGGATGATATTCAATGCCTGGCCTCCCATTTCTCCCAATGCTGTTATGGTGAATTTGATAAATCTCACCTAGTTTCCCCGATTGAATGATTTGTTTAACTATTTGAAATTTAGGCTGTAGTCTTGAATGCCTGGAAGAACAATCGCAGGTAGTTAGGTTTGGATACTTTTGTTCAAGTGCAGTTATTTCCTCAATTTCCTTGGCGTTAAATCCAGCAGGTTTTTCAAGTATAACGTGTTTTCCAGCTTCAAGGGCGTTTTTAAGAGGCTCAAGATGTAAGGAGGGTGGAGTTGCTATAATAACTACCTCAACTTCTGGGTCAGCCAAAATATCTTTATAATCTCCTGTTCCTTCTGGTATTTTATATTTACTTTGAAAATTCTCCAGCAAAGCAGTATTTTGCCTTGAAACCCATTTAAAGTAAGCTTTTCCGGTTTTTCTGAATGCAGCGATATGCTTTTCGGCAATCATACCAGCACCTATTATTCCAAAGGTAAACATAGAATTGCTTTTTTAAATAGCCCTACTCAAAAAAACATGAAGTTTTGAGAAGACCGTATTTTTTATTTTTCGTTAAGTATAACTAAGAAGTTATGGTTTTTTGTAAAAATTAATATTCGTAGAATGAGTGTAACGGTGACACGATCAGGGCGTAAAATAAATAGGCCCTTCAACACCCAATGGTATATTCAGCCATATCCATACCAAAAACATCGGGATTCGAACAAGTGCGAAAACAATGGCGAAAGGAAGCATAGTGGAAATAATGGTACCTAGCCCTATATTCTTAACGTATTTTTGCGCAAATACAATTACCAAAGGAAAATATGGCAATAAAGGAGTTAAAATATTACTATAGGAGTCCCCAATACGGTAAGCAGCCTGGGTTGTTTCAGGAGAATATCCCATAAGCATCAGCATAGGTACAAAAATTGGCGCCATGATCGCCCATTTGGCCGATGCACTGCCAATAAGAAGGTTTACGAATGAGGATATTATAATAAAGGCCACGATTAATGGCATACCCGTGAAGCCAATGTTTTGGAGGCCATCTGCACCAAATACGGCCACAATAAGCCCCAGGTTCGACCAATTGAAAAATGCCACAAACTGCGCAGCAACAAATGCCAGTACAATATATCCCCCCATGGTGGCCATGGATTCAGCCGTCATATTAGCAACGTCCTTATCACCTTTTATTGAGCCAGTAATTAATCCGTAAATAAGGCCGGCAAGAAAGAATATAATAAACATCAGGGGAACGATCGATTGATACAGGGGTGTCAGTTCACCGGCTTCATTTTTAAAGACAGCGTTTTCCGGCACCGTGGCCAAAACAATTAACCCAATCATGATTAAAACGGACACAAGCACCCATTTCAAACCCTTTTTTTCCTGTTTACTAAAGGTTTCGACTTCAATAGCTTCCTGTTTCTCTTTATACTCTCCCAACCTTGGAATAATAATTCGTTCGGTAACCCAGGTGCCTGCTATGCCAACAAAAGGGACAGAGGCTGCCATTAAAAAGTAATTGGAGAGCGGGTTTACTGTATATGCCGGATCTATGATCTGAGCTGCTGGTTCAGTAAATGATGCTATAAGAGGATCAAGGCCAGTAGGTAAAAAGTTGGCACCAAATCCACCGGAAACACCTGCAAATGCAGCCGCTAACCCTGCTATGGGATGGCGACCCATACCATGAAAAATGGCAGCGCCCAGAGGAATTAGTACAACGTAACCCGCATCAGCAGCTACACTGCTTAGCATCCCAGCTACAACAATAGAGAATGTAATCAGTGATGTGGGAACTTTGCTTACAAAAACCTTCAACCCAACGGCTATTAAACCACTCCTTTCGGCAACACCAATTCCCAGCATAACTACCAGTACAAGACCCAATGGAGGGAATTCGGCAAAAACATCCACCATATTGGTGAAAATACGTCTTATACCATCAGCATCAAGCAGATTTACCGCTCTGATAGGCTCTCCAGTGCCAGGATGTATGGCAGAAACGCCCATTGATCCAAAAATCCATGAAAGCAAGAGCACTATACCCATAAGAATGGCAAATAGCGTAACAGGTTGCGGCAGCTTGTTTCCGGCTGCTTCTACCTTATCAAGCATTCTTTTTGTAAAACTGGTTTTCCCTTTGGTTTCTTCCATCACCTTTTAATTTTGTGTGAATGAATTATCTATTTACCTGGATATCCGGGCAATTCTCTGTGTGTATGATCGCAAAACGGAGGTGTTTTGGTATACTTACATAAACACCATTTTCGTGGTTGTTTTTCCTGAATAACAACTTTTTCCGGAACAAATTCTGTTCCTGTATGTGAACCATCGCACCAGGGTTGGTTTTTACTCCTCCCACAGGCACACCAAAAATAGGTGCCGGGTTCAGTGTCTTCTTTGTACGATTTCGGTCCTGCAATCCTGGGCTTCTGCATCTATAAATTCATTTATCTTTACCAAATTATAAAAGAGAAGGCTAATATATTATAATTTCGTGTAAACTAACAATTTTTTGATTCAGTCTTCAGCATGCAATTAAAATACAGGGAAAATCGTTTGCAATATTTTAAGAAACAAATCCTTGCCAAATTAAGTATATGAAGAAAAAAACCTGATATGCAAAAAAAAAATATTTTTGAGCATGGTTTTTACCCATTGAATTCTCAATTGAATAAAAAATTCTGTTTTTGCTCTTGCATAATATGACTAAAAGATAGTATTTTGGCTAAAAACACCAACTTTGTAAGAGTCATCAAAGACAATTGCTAAGTACAAGTCCATACAAGGAAACTTTCATAATTGGCCACTATGTTTTG
>Ga0207419_1000777_pt1 | contig 26635 bp, 28 predicted proteins | sample ElkSloMetagenome_4_FD_184723 | JGI IMG/M metagenome (GOLD analysis project Ga0207419, IMG submission 184723) | Hot spring microbial communities from Elkhorn Slough, Monterey Bay, USA - MD2A (version 2) | ecosystem: Environmental > Aquatic > Marine > Intertidal zone > Estuary: Microbial mat ... | reverse complement strand
ACTGTTCGAAGCCGATGGGGCGCGCATCAAGATCAACCCGCTTGCCCGCTGGTCGGCGGAGGATCTGAAGGCCTACATGGTCCGACATGCCTTGCCACGTCATCCGCTGGTGGCGCGAGGCTATCCATCGATCGGGTGCATGCCCTGCACCACACGCGTCGCCCCGCATGAGAATTCGCGCGCAGGGCGCTGGCGCGAAACCGCAAAAACCGAATGCGGCATCCATCTCAAGAGCGGGCAGAGAACGCGCCCGGGGGTGACTGCCGTATGAGTTTTCTTGCCAAGATGAAGGGGCAGCCTTGCTCCCGGAGATGCCTATGACCGTCATTGTCACCGACACGGGGTTTGGTCCCGACGCTTTAGAAACCTGTTTCGTGCCCTTGGCCGACCGCCCCGCCGGCGATTGCCATTGCGGGATCGATCTGGATTCCGACACATCGCCCGACGCACTGGCGGAAGTGATGGCTGCGCCGATAGTCCGGATCGATTTTCCGTCTTTCGCGGACGGGCGGGGGTTTACCCTTGCGCAGCTTCTCCGCCGGGCGGGTTTCCGGGGGCGCCTGCGTGCCCGGGGCCATGTGCTGGCCGATCAATACGCCATGGCGCGGCGGGCCGGTTTCGACGAGGTCGAGATCACCGAAGACCTTGCCGCGCGCCAGCCTGAAACGCAGTGGTTGGCCCGTGCCGACTGGCGCGTTCACGACTATCAGGCTCGGCTGCGGGGTTAATCCCGCCCCTCCCCCTTTCCCTGATCCAGATCAACGCCTAGAACAGAAGGACGCTGTAGAAAGCCGCGATGAATGACATGACCGAGCAGAAAACCGTGACCCCAGACACCGCAAAGCCCGTGCCGACCCTGCCCGACGCGCAAACCGTGACCGAGGTGAAACATTATACCGACCGGCTGTTTTCCTTCCGCGTGACGCGGCCTGCGTCGTTGCGCTTTCGTTCGGGCGAATTCGTGATGATCGGGCTCATGGGTGATCCCAACCCCACGACCGGCGTACAAAAGCCCATCATGCGCGCTTATTCCATTGCCTCGCCGTCGTGGGACGAGGAACTCGAGTTTTATTCGATCAAGGTGCAGGACGGGCCGCTGACATCCAGATTGCAGCATATCAGCCCCGGTGAGAAAATCATCCTGCGGCCCAAGCCTGTCGGCACACTGGTGCACGACGCGCTTCTGCCCGGCAAGCGGCTGTGGTTTTTCGCGACCGGCACGGGGTTCGCACCTTTCGCCTCGCTCTTGCGTGAGCCGCAGACCTACGAGGATTACGACGAGATCATCGTCACACACACCTGCCGCGAAGTCGGAGAGTTGGCTTACGGGCGCGACCTGATCGACGCCCTGAAGGACGACGCGCTTTTGAACGAAGTGATCGGCGAGGGGTTCTGGAAGAAAATCAAGTACTACCCGACCACGACCCGCGAAGAGAGCCCTAAGATGGGCCGGATCACCGACCTGATGCGGTCGGGCGAGGCATTCTCCGATCTGGGTGTGCCGGCCCTATCGCCACAGACCGACCGCGCGATGATCTGCGGCAACCTGGCGTTCAACCTGGAACTCAAGGACATGCTCGAGGAGTATGGCCTGGTCGAGGGGGCCAATTCGAACCCGCAGCACTACGTGGTCGAAAAAGCCTTTCTGGACTGACGCCAGACGCCGGAAAAGCCGCGGGGAATGAACCCTGCGGCTTTTTCGTGCGTCAGCTACGTTCATACGTCCAGCAACATGCGAATACGATCCAGAACCGGTTCCAATGCGGTGGGGTCGTTTTGCGCGGCCCTGACCTCTTCGCTGAGCTGTGCCTCCTGATCATCGGGGATGTCGGCACTGTCCAGCAAGCCGATGACCTGATCGAGGTCGAAACCCTCGACCGTCAGCAGCGTGTCGGCCCGGGCCATCGCGTCGCCAGCTGCGGCGGTGGTATCGGTCGACATTTCATCAGTGCTGGCAGTTTCGGTCCCGGCGTCGGCGGCCGTCAGGCCTTCCTCGGTCCCGTTGTTCAGGGCGTCGTCCAGTGCTGCTGCACCGTCGGCCAGAGCCTCCTGTGCACCGGAGAGAGCCTCATCCGTGCCCTCAGCGATATCTTCAGCGATTCCTTCAGCGGCGGCTTCGGCCTCGGCAGCGGTTTCTTCGGCGGCAACTTCGGCTTCGGCGGCGGTTTCTTCAGCGGCAGCTTCGGCTTCGGCAGCGGTTTGCTCGGCTGCGGCCTGTGCTTCGGCGGCAGTTTCCTCTGCCGCGGCTTCAGCCTCTGCCGCGGTCTCTTCGGCGGCGGCTTCAACCTCAGCAGCCTGCGTTTCTGCGGTTTCGGCGACGGCCTCAGAGGTTTCTTCAGTCTCTTGGGCAGCTTCAGCAGCCGTGGTCTCAACCTCCGATGCCTCTTCCGAAGCCTCTTGGGACGCCACATCGACGGCCTGGCCCGGGTCGCGGCCCTCGACGAAATATTGATAGCCGAAGAATCCGACGACCACCAAAATCAAGATGATGACTACTGCGCGCATGTTTGTATTCCCTACGTTGTGGAACGAGATGTTTGTCCGTCATCAACGGGCAAAGAAGGTCCCGGGTTCCGTGCATCGCCGAAATAACCCTCGCCCAAGCGCCTATACCGCAGCCAACGCGCGCCAGAGAGCTGGCCGAGAGACGGCACCGGCGTCAGGTGGTTTGTCAGAAATCTGTATCGCCGGGCAGCGGCTGGCCATCACTGGCGAGTTCTTCGATGGATTGGCGCCTTTGGGTGCGCGCCACTTCCGCATTGCGCTCGGCAGATTCGCGATCGGCGGCGCGGGCATCTTCCAGCGCCCACAACTCCTCCTGGGTCAGTTCGGCATCCCCGCCAGCCTGACCGCCACTGCCGCCCGTGACGATACCGCCACCCGGCCCCGACAAGCCATCGCCAGAAGGCCCGCTGCCAGTGCCGGCAGCCCCGGTGCCGTCAGCCGTTTCGCCGCCAGTCATGGACGCGCCATCCGGGTCGGGCGCATAGAACGTCATGTACCCGAAAATCAGAAGCACTGTGACGACAACCACTATTGCAACATCGCGCAAGATCCTGACCCCTCGAATGTGTTAACGGAACTTATGGATTGTATTAAGCACGAACCGGCATGAAAGTCAGTGTGCAAAATGCCCCTTGTCAGCGGATGATTGCGGGTTGAAGAGAGACAGGGACATGTCTACTTTGCCCATCACCTGAACGGAACAGAATAAGGATAAAGACCATAGGACGCCGACCCCACAACGCGCCACCACAACGTGACACAGGCCCCCGCATCAATGACCGCATCCGCACCGCAGAAATCCGGCTGATCGGTGCCGACGGCGAGAATGTCGGTGTTGTCACCCCCGAGCGCGCCATGGCACTGGCCGAAGATGCAGGCCTCGATCTGGTCGAGATCTCGCCGAACGCCAATCCGCCCGTGTGCAAGATCATGGACTATGGCAAGTACAAGTACGAGACCCAGAAGAAAGAGGCCGAGGCCCGCAAGAAGCAGAAGACGATCGAGATCAAAGAGATCAAGTTCCGTCCCAATACGGACAATCACGACTACGAAGTGAAGATGAAGAATGTCTTCAAGTTTCTGGAAAACGGCGACAAGGTAAAGATCACCTTGCGGTTTCGTGGCAGGGAAATGGCCCACCAGCAGCTTGGTCGCGAGTTGCTTGAAAGGGTCGCCGAAGACACCAAGGAACACGGCAAGGTCGAAAATTTCCCCAAGATGGAAGGCCGCCAGATGGTCATGCTGATCGGGCCTCTCGCGAAATAGCCCTGACGCAAGTTGTCGACGATAAAGCCCCCGCGCTTGCGGGGGCTTTCGTTTGTCAGGCCTCTGCCCATTCGTTGGCGGCGGCGGGTGCCGCAGGTCGCACAGTCCGGTTATCCGTCGCAGACAGAGAGACGGTCGTTATGACCCGATGTTCTTGCTGTCGAGACGCGGCAATATTGATCGCGGCTCTTATAGGTACTCTCCACATCAGATCCTAAAAAACATTCGATCTCATGATCTTGCAGATCAGTCTTCATCCGCACCGGGTTCCGGGTCGGCTGCGGCCTGCGCTTCACTTTCGGCTTCGGCTTCGGCTTCGCTGACCCTTTCGGCACGCTCGGAGATGGCGGCAAGATACTCATCTTCGGTGTTGATTACCTCATCATCGGTTCCCAGGCAGGGCAAGGCAACCTCTGCCGCAAGCTGCGACAGGTCAGCGGTCACAAGTCCCTGGACGTTGGCATCGTCGGCCGGGCTGTCTGTCGGTGCGAGACCGGCACAGTGTTCGTGTTCGAAGACGCCCTCCCCCTCCTCCTGCGCGGTCAACAGAACGGGCGAGGTCGCGAATACAACCATCAACACAAGCGATGACGTCGATTTCAATAAAGTTCGGGGCATGTGATCCTCTCTTGAACAGGGCCCGTGAAACCCGGGCAGTCATCCTGTCAACAGAGGACTGTGTGCATTCGTTCCGCGCCGACCGAAGACCGGCGCGGACATCGCGTATTCAGGTGGCCGCGGTCACCGCCCGTCCGGTCATTACCTTGACGAGATGCGCACGGTATTCGGGCGTGCCATGAAGATCGGCCATCATACCGTCTGCAGGCATGGAAAGTCCGGCAATCGCATCGGCAGAAAAATCAGCTGACAGTGCTTCCTCGGCCTCGCTCCAACGGAAAACCCCTTCCTCGGAGGCCCCCGTCACAGCAACCCGCACGCCATCAGGGAACTTCGCGACGAAGACACCCACAAGCGCGAACCGCGAGGCGGGCTGAACGAATTTCTGGTAATGCGATTTCTCCGGGACGGGCAAGCGCACCTCGGTAATGATCTCGCCTTCGTCCAGCGCGGTGGTGAACATGCCCTGGAAATAGTCATCGGCGGCGATCGACCTTGTGTTCGTGATTATCGTGGCACCCGAGCCAAGCACCGCCGCAGGATAGCAGGAGGCAGGGTCGTTATTGGCCAGAGATCCGCCGATGGTGCCACGGTTGCGCACGGCAGGATCACCAATGCGCCCCGCGAGCCCCGACAGACCGGGGTAGCTTGCCGCTGTTTCGCGGGCGACGACCGCATGGGTCGTCGCGCCACCGATGCAAACCTCGCCATCATCGCTGATGCAGACACCCTTCATCTCGCCGATGCCCGACAGGCTGACCAGGACAGACGGCATCGCCAGACGTTGTTTCAGCGTCGGGATCAGGGTCTGCCCGCCGCCGAGCGCCTGTGCATCCTCGCCTTTCATGGCACCCGCCGCATCCGCGATGGTCGAGGGCCGTTCAATCTCAAAAGCATACATCGTCAGCTCTCCTTTACGCGGTGTTCATCGCCGACCAGACGCGTGCCGGCGTCAGGGGCATGTCTATATGGGTGACGGCTTTCCCGCCCGAGTTCAGCGCATCAATCACGGCATTCACGATCGTTGGGGGCGATCCGATCGCCCCGGCTTCGCCACAGCCCTTCACGCCAAGTGGATTGTGGGTGCACGGGGTGCCCTGGCTGTGATCGACCTCGTAGAACGGCAGGTCATCGGCGCGTGGCATGACGTAATCCATGTAGCTGGCCGATAGAAGCTGGCCGTCCGCATCATAGGCCGCACCCTCCAGCAGGGCCTGACCGATCCCTTGCGCAAGGCCACCGTGAACCTGTCCGGTCACGACCATGGGGTTCATGACATTGCCGAAATCATCCACCGCCACGAAGCGGTCGACCGACACCTTGCCCGTCGCGGGGTCGACCTCGACCTCGCATGCATAGGCCCCCGACGGATAGGTGAAGTTCGCCGGGTCATAGAATGCAGTCTCTTCAAGGCCCGGTTCGATATCCTCGATGGGGAAGTTGTGGGGGATGTAGGCCTTCAGCGCGACCTCACCGAAGCCGACTGATTTGTCGGTGCCTTTGACAGTGAACTGCCCATCGGTGAAATCGATGTCATCCGCGGCGGCTTCCAGCATATGCGCGGCGATCTTCTTGGCCTTCGCGATGATCTTCTCGGTCGCCCGCACCATTGCCGATCCGCAGACCGCCAGTGACCGCGAGCCATAGGTGCCCATGCCGAAGGGGATCTTGGACGTATCGCCGTGCACGATGTCGATGCTTGCCGGATCGATGCCCAGCATCTCGCCCACGATCTGTGGAAAGACTGTCTCATGTCCCTGGCCGTGACTATGGGCACCGACCATGACAGACAGGTTGCCTGTGGCGTTCACGCGCACGGTCGCGGCATCGTACAGCCCCACGCGACTGCCCAGCACACCGACGAGGTTCGACGGGGCGATCCCGCAGGCCTCGATGTAGCTGTTGATACCCAGCCCGCGCAGCATGCCCCTGCTCTCCGAGGCCTTGCGGCGTTCCGCGAACCCGTCGCGGTCGATGATCTCTTCCAGCCTGTCCATCAGCGCGTCGTAGTTGCCGCTGTCGTATTCGAGGCCCGCGGCACTGGCGAAGGGATACTGGTCCGGCTTGACGAAATTCTTGCGCCGCATCTCGACGGCGTCCATGCCCAGTTCCCGCGCCGCCTTGTCGATGACCCGCTCGATCGAATAGGTCGCCTCGGGGCGGCCGGCACCACGGTAGGCATCCACGGGGGCCGTGTTGGTGAAGACCGCCTTCACGTTCACATAGACGTGCGGCACGGTGTAGTTGCCGGCCATCAACGTGCCGTGCAGGAAGGTGGGCGTCGCGGTCGAGAAGTTCGACAGATATGCGCCGACATTCGCCATGGTTTCCGTACGGAAGGCGATGAACGTGCCGTCTTTTTCACAGGCCAGTTCGATCTTGGTGACGTGATCGCGGCCGTGGGCATCGGTCAGGAACGACTCGGTCCGGTCCGCCACCCACTTCACGGGGCGGCCCAGCTTCTTGGCCGCAGCAAGCACCAGCGCCTCTTCACCGTAGTGATAGATCTTCGAGCCGAAGCCGCCGCCGACGTCCGGTGCAATCACCGTCAGCTTGTTCTCCGGAATACCCAGCACGAAGGCCGAGATCAAAAGACGCGTCAGGTGCGGGTTCTGCGAAGTGGTCTGCAACGTGTAGGCATCCTGCGCCCGGTCATACGTCCCGATCGAGGCGCGCGGTTCCATCGCGTTGGGCACCAGTCTGTTGTTGACCAGTTCCAGCGTCGTCACATGCGGCGCGTTCTTGATCGCCTCGTCGGTTGCGGCACGGTTGTCCTCGATCCAGCCCCAGTCGAAGCACTGGTTGGTCTCGATTTCATCATGGACAAGGTTCTCGTCTTTCAGCGCCTCGGCCATGTCGACCACCGCAGGCAGTTCCTCGATATCCGCAACAATGGCTTCGGCCGCATCGCGGGCCTGCTCGACCGTCTCGGCGATGACAGCGGCGTAGGCGTCACCCACGTGGCGGACCTTGCCATGGGCCAGCACGGGGCGCTTGGGCTCTTTCATGGGCTCGCCGTCGCGGCTGTTGATCAGCCAGCCGGCGGGATTGCCACCCACCTCGGCAAAGTCTTCGCCGGTAAAGATCGCCAGCACGCCGGGCATTCCCGCAGCGGCGCTGGTGTCGATCGACTTGATGACACCATTCGCCACGGTCGAGCGCGCAAAAACCGCAGCCGCCTGTCCGAAGGTGTTGATGTCAGCGGTATATCTTCCAGTACCGGTCAGATAGCGCACGTCCTCGCGGCGCTTCGTGTCGGCTCCAATTCCACCATCTTTTGGCATGTCGTTCCTCCCTGCCCCCGGCACGCGCCTCCTCAAGCGTGGCCGGGGTGGTTTGTCTGAATGTTCTTATTCCGCGGCGATCGCGGACAGGTCCTGGCCGGACGCCGCCATGATCGCCTTGACGATATTATGATAGCCGGTGCAGCGGCAGATATTACCCTCGAGATATTCGCGCACCTCCGCCTCGGTCGGCTTGGGGTTTTCCTTCAGCAAAGAGGCCGCCGACATCACCATCCCGGGCGTGCAAAAGCCGCATTGCAGGCCGTGGTGGTCCTGAAACGCCTGCTGGATCACATTGAGCGATCCATCTGCATTCGCCTGCCCTTCGATGGTGCCAACCTCGGCGCCCTCGGCCTCGAGTGCGAACATCGCACAGGCCTTGACGGCCTCGCCATCGACATGAACGACACAGGCCCCACACTGCGACGTGTCGCAGCCGACATGCGTCCCGGTCAGATGCAGATCATTGCGTAGAAAGTCGACCAGCAGCGTACGCCCCTCGACCTCGCCGGACACGGACTTTCCGTTCACGGTCATGGATACCGTTGGCATGGATTCCTCCCACTATATTTTCTTTGATGCCGAGTTAAGCACGGGCCAAGGCACTTGAGAACACCCTTCTTTCGCTGCACCTGCAAAGCGACCGCCGAAAGATCAGGGACTCATGAAAAAAAGCGGGCGGAAATGACCCGATCGTGAATGAAGGCGCGGCTTCGATGCGGCGCGGGGCCGCACTCAGATCGCGGCGCGCGGCTGCGGGCGTGTCGGGATTTCCTTCAAAAGCCCACCGACGCCCATGCGCGCAAAGTCGGCAGGTGTCGGCGGCACACCGCAGATCACGCGCTCCAGCACCCAGTCCGCCCCGTTGAGCGCCGGGGAACGGGCGCAGCCCGGCAGACCGATCACGGGCTTGTCGCCAAGACTGCCCAGGAAAAGAAGATTGCCCGGATCGACCGGCATTCCGAATTGCGCAAGCGTGCCGCCCGCGTCGATCAGGGCAGCCGGCCCCACATCCGCCACGTCCGAAGTGGCCGAAGCAGTCAGCACAAAGACCATCTCGGCATCGCATCCGGCGATTGCCGCAGAAAGCGGCGCGGTCCGGTGGGGCACCAGTGTCCGCGGCGCCAGCGTCAGACCCAGCCGCTCAAGCCGGCCGCGCAACGCCTCCTCACCCTTTGTCGGGGGTGGCGTATCGCCCATCGTCGTCTCGACCAGGCAGGCCGTCGCATAACGCGGGGCCAGCAAAGACAGCGCACCCTCCGCCACCTTGCAGGCCTGTTCCACATCCGACCGCGCGACCGCGTAGGAGATGATCTTGACCGTGGCGATCATCGCGTCCGCGTCGCTGCGATGGAACTGCGGCACTGTCGCGACGGTGATCATCGGGTTGACCGCGTTGACCGCATCGATCGCAGCGCGTTCGAGCTGAACGACACCCGGGCCGGTAGCGAAAAGATTGGTGCGACCGGTCGCGGCGCGACTCAGACGTACCCCCGTCCCTGCCAGTGCCTGTGCAAGTTGCTCGGCTGCCTCGTCCTCGCCCAGATCGTCCGGGCCCAGCGTCGCGACCGTAATGCTGCGGATGCCTGCCGCGGCGAGCATTGTCACATCATCGCCCGTCAGCATCTTGCCCTTGCGCAAGCGGCCCTGCGGCAGGCTGACCGAGTGCGCCAGCACGGTCCCTTCGGCCTTCGTGGGATCGACGGGGCCGAATTTCATGACGGCTTCCTGAGCGCCTGAATGACCTCGGCCATGATGCTGACCGCGATCTCGGCGGGGTGCCGCCCGCCCAGATCGAGACCGACGGGTGCATGCAGCCGGGCGATCCGTTCCGCGGAGAACCCCGCATCGCGCAGGCGGGCGACACGTTTGGCATGGGTGCGCGTGGAGCCGAGACAACCGATGTAGAACACATCCGTGTCCAGCGCCGCGCGGATCGCAGGGTCATCGAGCTTGGGGTCATGGGTCAGTGTGACGATAGCCGTGCGCGCATCCGGCTTGAGCGCCGCCAGCGCCTCGTCCGGCCAGTCATCGATGATGCTTACACCGGGAAAACGGGCCTGCGAACCGAAAGCTGGACGCGGGTCGATCACGACAGGCGCATACCCGCAGGCCTGCGCCATGGGCACAAGGTGCTGCGCGATATGCACCGCGCCGACCACGATCATCCGCAGGGGCGGGTTGTGGATGGCAACGAAGGTATCTCCGTCTTCAAGCACCCCTGAGCGGTCCATGCGAAAACGGTCGGGGAAAACCTCGGGGCCCTGCAGCCGCGGGGAGCCGTCCCTGAGACCCGTGACATAGGCCACAGGGTTGTGGGCGGCGCGCCGTGTGACGAGATCTTGCAAGATATTCACAGGCATGGCGCTTCCAACGGGTTCGACCAGCACCTTGATCTCGCCCCCGCAGGCCAGCCCCACGGCGAAAGCCTCGTCGTCGCTGACGCCGAATTCGAGCAGACGGGACGTGCCGGCATCGATGGCCTCGATCGCCTCGACGATCACGGCCCCTTCGACGCAGCCGCCCGAAACCGAACCCTCCATCGCGCCATCTGCGTCGATCACAAGCTGGCTCCCGACGGGACGCGGCGCCGAGCCCCAGGTCTGCACGACAGTCGCCAGAGCGACGCGCCGGCCCGCATTGTGCCACGCCAGCGCGACATCCGCCGGATCGGTCAGCACATCTGCCATGAAACCACCCTGCTATTCATTTTCCGATACCAACTGCGCCATGAGCCGTGATTTCTCGCCGGAATCGAATGGATCGCTCAACGCGGCGGCCAGCCCCTCCAGCGAGGCGATATTATGACCGGCACGAAAGCTGGTGCAATGGGGCAGCATCGCCGCGATACCGCGCGCCCTGGGCGCAAAGCCGTCCCACCGCAGAAGCGGGTTGAGCCAGATCACCTGTCGCGCTCCCAGTCTGAGCCGCTCCATCTCGCGCCCCAGATCAAAATCGCCGCCGCGATCCAGACCATCTGTAATCAGCAAGACGACAGCGCCCTGCCCCATGACGCGGCGCGACCAGTCGTGATTGAAGGTATGCAGACAATCGGCGATCCGGGTACCACCCGCCCAGTCCTGTGCTTCGCCCCCCGCCGCGGCAAGTGCGGCATCAACGTCGCGCCGGCGCAGATGACGCGTGATGTTGGTGAGCCGCGTGCCGAAGGTAAAGGCATGCACCGCCGCCCAACCCTGACCCTGCGCATTCGCGACGGCATGGATGAAGTGCAGAACCGCCCGCGAGTACTGCGACATCGACCCCGAGATGTCGCACAGCACGACAAGGTTGGGCAGCCTTGTCCGGTGGCGCCTGGTTTCCAGCCGTGTCACCTCGCCGCCCTGGCGCATCGCGGCGCGCATCGTGCGGCGCCAGTCCACCAGATGGCCCTTGCCTGCCTGCATCCGCCTGCTGCGGATCGGCGCGATCGGCAGGCTGAGCCGCGCGAGCATGCGTCGTGCGGACTTCATCTCGTCATTGCTCATCAGTTCGAAATCGAGCGTGCGCAGGCGCTCTTCCGCAGATGCCGTCTGGCTGGCGTCGATATCGATCTCGACATCGTCGTCGGACGGATCATCCGACTGCGGCAAGGGGTGATCCAGACCGTCCAAAAGCGCCTCGGCCGCGCGTTTTTCGGCGGCCTGCGCCTTGCGGTCCTCCTGCACGCCATGCACGGCGGGCAGCAACATCGTCATCATCTGTTGCAGATACTGCGGATCACGCCAGTAGAGCCGGAAGACCTGGCTGAAGATGACCCGCTCTTCGGGTTTCGAGACAAAGCAGGCATGCAGGGTCCAGAAGAAATCACGCTTCGAGGTAAAACCGACAGCCTCGGTCGCGCGGATCGCGTCGAGGATCCGCCCGGTGCCCACCGCAAGCCCCGCCCGCCGCAAGGCGCGCCCGAAATGCATGATGTTCTGTGCCAGCTTGGGGTCATCAGGCAAAGGCAGGTCGGCGTATCGCATCCTAGCACCGCCGGACCGGGGATTTCACATCCCCGGACCCCTGTGAGGTATTTGGAAACATGAGAAGGGTCACGGCGAGAGGTCGGCGCGCGCGGCGTCGAGCAGGCGCTTGGCCTCCGATCCCTGCAGCTTTTGAATATCGTCCTGGTATTTCAGGACAGCCCCCAGGGTATCGGCGATCACCTCCGGCGAGAGGTTGATGACATCGAGCGCCAGCAGGCATTTCGCCCAGTCGATGGTTTCGGCCACGCCGGGCTTCTTGAAAAGGTCCTCGCCCCGCAGCCGCTGGACGAAAGCGACCACTTCGCGGCTGAGGCTTTCGCTGGCTTGCGGTGCGCGGGCGTGCAGGATCTCCAGCTCGCGGTCGAAGTCGGGGTAGTCGACCCAGTGATAGAGACAGCGGCGTTTGAGCGCGTCATGCACCTCGCGCGTGCGATTCGATGTAAGGATCACGATGGGAGGCGTCGCGGCCATGATCGTGCCGCGCTCGGGGATCGTGACCTGGAAATCGCTGAGCGCCTCCAGCAGGAATGCCTCGAACGGCGCATCGGTGCGGTCGAGTTCGTCGATCAGCAGGACAGGTGCGCCGCCGTCATGCGGGCGCATCGCTTCCAGCAGGGGCCGTTCGATCAGGTATTCATCGCTGTAGAGCCGGGTGCCCAGATCATCCTTGTCGCTTCCTTGCGCCTCGGCGGCGCGGATCGCGATCATCTGGGCGGGGAAATTCCATTCATAAACGGCAGAGGCCGCATCCAGCCCCTCGTAGCATTGCAGCCGGATCAACCGTCGTCCGAGGGCGGCCGCGATCACCTTGGCGATCTCGGTCTTGCCGGTCCCTGCCTCACCCTCGAGAAAGATCGGTCGGCCCAGTTTCAGCCCCAGAAACACCACCGTGGCCAGCGCGCGGCCGCAGATATAGCCCTCATCGGCAAGGGCCTGCTGCACGTCGTCGATCGATGCAAACGCCATGTCGTCTCCTCCGGCCCCTAGAACTGCACCCCCGCCCGGCGCCGTCAAGCGCGCATTGCCTTGCGCGGTCCGAAGGCTTAGGTTCCGGCCAAGCATCCGATGAGGCCTGCCATGAACAAAGCATCACCGATCACCGCGACGGGCTTCGGCCCCGACCTCGCCCCTTTCGACTGGGCCGATCCCTTGCGGCTGGAGGACCAGCTGACCGAAGACGAGCGGATGTTGCGTGATGCTGCCCATACGTTCGCGCAGGATGTGTTGCAGCCGCGCGTGACGGCAGCCTACCGTGACGAGACCGTGGCGCCCGAGTTGTTCAGCCTCATGGGAGAAGCTGGGCTGCTGGGTGTGACCATCCCCGAGGAATACGGCGGGTTGGGCGCGGGATATGTGACCTATGGCCTTGTCGCGCGCGAGATCGAGCGCGTCGACAGCGGTTATCGGTCAATGATGTCGGTACAGTCGTCTTTGGTGATGTATCCCATTCATGCCTACGGCAGCGAACAGCAGAAGGAAAAGTTCCTTCCCGGCCTTGCTTCGGGCCGGTTGATCGGCTGTTTCGGCCTGACGGAACCGGATGCGGGCAGTGATCCCGCCGGGATGAAGACCGTGGCGAAGAAAACCGCCGACGGTTATGTCCTGAACGGTGCGAAAATGTGGATCAGCAATGCCCCCATCGCCGATGTCTTCGTGGTCTGGGCCAAGTCCGAGGCGCATGGCGGCAAGATCAGGGGTTTTGTTCTCGAAAAGGGTATGCAGGGGCTGAGCGCGCCGAAGATCGGCGGAAAGCTGTCACTGCGTGCATCGGTCACGGGCGAAATCGTGATGGACGATGTGGTCGTCGGCGAAGAAGCGCTGTTGCCGGGTGTCGCAGGTCTCAAGGGGCCGTTCGGCTGCCTCAACCGCGCGCGCTATGGTATCGCATGGGGCGTGATGGGTGCAGCAGAAGCCTGCTGGCATGCCGCGCGTGCTTACGGGCTGGACCGCAAACAATTCGGTCGCCCACTGGCGCAGACCCAGCTTTTCCAGAAGAAGCTTGCGGATATGCAGACCGAAATCGCCCTTGGTACGCAAAGCGCCTTGCAGTTGGGCCGCCTCATGGAGGGGGGGCGTGCTGCACCGGAAATGATCAGCCTGATGAAGCGCAACAATTGTGGTAAGGCGCTTGATATCGCGCGGACCGCCCGCGACATGCACGGCGGCAATGGAATCAGTGAAGACTTTCATGTCATGCGGCACATGGTGAACCTCGAGACGGTGAATACCTACGAGGGCACGCATGATGTGCATGCATTGATCCTCGGGCGGGCACAAACAGGCCTGCAAGCATTCTTTTAGGCTGATTTGAAAACAATGGATTTGGCAGGCCTCGTAGTTCTGCCGCATTAGACCGCTATGTTGTCCGGGCAGCCAAGGGGTGTCGTGGCTGCGCCATTTTTAGTTGTTGTTGTTGTGAGTATGGAAGACCGTCAATTAGACATCGAAACCAGTCTCGTGAACCTCGGCCCGGAAAGCTGGCGCGAACAGATTCGCCAGATCAGCAGGACGCACGGGTTTTTCGAGGAACTGGGACGTGATCACTACGCCGGCTTCCTCGAGGCCGGCAACAGTCTTTTCGTGACGTTCGAAAACGCCAAACGTGTGCGCGAATTCGCCTACAACGCCGAGCCGCGCGGCTACGCTTATGCACGCCATGACGGCTGGTCGCACCTGGCGCTCTACTCGCATGACCAAAGCTGGTTCCGCGACAAGGCGATATATGCGTTTTTCGACCGGCTGATGGACGATGGTTTCTTCGATGATTTCGCGCATGTCCTGTTTTACGGCGGCGACGGTCCCGAGGCCTATGGCGCTGCCGCCTATTCGGTCGTCGCCCCGGGCGCGACGGTGATCGCGCTGCGCCCGCAAGCCACACTGGATGCGGAAATGGCGCGCTGGGATCCGCGCTTTTTCAAAGAGCGAAAGCTGGATTTCACATCGCGCTATGGCTACGCCCCCGAGATGCTCGAGGCCGCAGGACAGGCCTTCGTGGCCTACGACCCCTATGAGCGTTTCGACGCTGCACATGCCGCCCTTTTCCGGCGTGAAAACGTGACGCTGCTGCCCTGTGCCCTCTTCGGGCGCAGCCTGGATCGGACATTCGACAGGATGGGCATCCACGATCTCATGCTGAAGCTGGCGATGGACAAGATGCTCGACCGGCGCCGCTTTTTCCAGCTCTTGCGGGCAAGGCGCTACGATCAGACCTACACGCGCGATCTTGTCGGGCATTTGCTGGATCAGGACCATATCTGGCTGGCGCAGGTGCTGTGCAACTACATGATCAACCGCGACAAGACCGGGTTTTTCCAGGAAAAGCTTCAGACGATCGCGGAGGACACATACGCGAGTGCGGGCAAGTAGCGGCTATGCGCCGTCGGTGCGGCCTTCGATGATGCGCCGCAGTACGGTGTAAATGCGCATCCCGAAATATCCCAGGATCGCGCCCAGTATCACGCCAAAGGTGGTTCCACTGTCCAGAAGCGAGGCGATGACCGCTGCGGCCAGAAGTGCGACCATGAAGCTGATCAGGCGATGCTCGGCAGGCTCGATCTTGAACGATGGCTCGAGCGCTTTCACGATCGGCGCGGTAACGGGCTTGTCGAGCTGCGGTACGAAAAAACCCGCAATGAGAGCGACGATGAATCCAAGCATGGGCAATCTCCACTACGTGAACGGCCGTTGGTAGAAAGTATCACGAAAAGCACGTCTATCCGCAAGTGTCGTATCCCTCGGCTATGGTGCGCCGCGCCGGAAAGGTGTAACGCAAGGTCATGCCCGATCGCGATTTGACCCGCCTGACGATCCGCCGCCCCGATGACTGGCATCTGCATCTGCGTGATGGCGCGATGCTGGCGGCGGTGTTGCCCGAAACGACCCGCCATTTCGCCAGGGCGATCATCATGCCGAACCTCGTCCCGCCCGTCGTGACAGCCGCGCAGGCCGCGGCCTACCGCGACCGGATCATCGCGGTCATGCCCGAGGGCGCGCGCTTCACCCCGCTGATGACGCTGTATCTGACGGAAGAGACGGACCCCGAGGACGTGCGGCACGCCCACGCCAGCGGCATCGCAACGGCAGTCAAGCTCTACCCGGCCGGGGCCACGACGAATTCGGCCAGCGGCGTACACGACTTCGAAAAGGTGCGCGGCGTGCTCGAGGTGATGGCCGAGATCGGGATGCCGCTTTGCGTCCATGGCGAGGTGACCGATAGCGAGATCGACATCTTCGATCGGGAAGCAGTCTTCATCGATCGCGTGCTCAAGCCGATCCGAAAGAAGGTTCCAGACCTCAAGGTGGTCATGGAGCATGTCACGACACAGGATGCTGTCGATTACGTCCGCGACAGTTCCAAGAACCTCGCCGCGACGATCACGACGCACCACCTGATCATCAACCGCAACAATATTCTGGCGGGGGGCATCAAACCTCATTTCTACTGCTTGCCCGTGGCCAAACGCGAGGCGCATCGCGTGGCTCTCGTGCAGGCGGCGATCTCGGGGGACAAACGGTTTTTTCTGGGCACCGACAGCGCGCCCCATACCGATTCTGCCAAGCTGCAATCCTGCGGTTGCGCCGGCATCTTCACCGCCTCCAATACGATGTCCTGCCTGGCCGAGGTATTCGAGGCAGCGGGTCGATTGCGCAAGCTCGAAGCCTTCGCCTCGCTCAACGGCCCCGCCTATTACGGCCTGCCGCCCAATGAAGACACGATCACGCTGGTCAAGGGGGATCGGATTGCCTATCCCGCGCAGATCGCGACCGAGGATGGGCCAGTAACGGTCTTCGACCCGGGTTTCGACCTGCACTGGCGTGTCGAATGCTGAAACCGCAGACAGCTTCTGCCATGGGCATCCAAGACCACAAGACAAGGAATCGCGCTTCATGATCCCGACATCGTTTCCCGCCAAGGAAGAAATCGCGCGACTGACCGCGGGAATGCTGATCGAGATCGGCGCCATCGCGTTCAACGCGAAAGAGCCATTCACCCATGCCTCGGGCAAGAAGGCACCGACATATGTGGATTGCCGCAAGCTGATCTCTTTTCCGCGTATTCGGGCGACGCTGATGGATTTTCTGACGGTGACCATCATGCGCGAAGCCGGGTTCGAGGCCTTTGACAATATCGCGGGCGGCGAGACGGCGGGCATTCCTTTCAGCGCACTTGTGGCAGAACGCATGGCGCTTCCGATGACCTATGTGCGCAAGAAGCCCAAGGGGTATGGCCGCAATGCCCGGATCGAGGGCGTGATGACCGAGGGCCAGCGCGTGTTGCTGGTCGAGGATCTGACGACCGATGGCGGCTCCAAGCTGTCCTTTGTCGACGCCATCCGCGAGACCGGCGCGACCTGCGATACGACCGCCGTCATTTTCTACTACGGTATCTTCGAAGGCGTCGAGGCGGCACTGGCGAAGCACGGTGTGCAGTTGATCGCGCTTTGCACATGGTGGGATGTTCTGGCCGCCGCCAAGGCACGCGGGGCCTACGACGCGGAAACGCTCGTCGCGGTCGAGGCCTACCTCAATGATCCGGCAGGATGGACGCCCGCCTGAGGCTTGCGCAGAAAAAGTTATCCGGAACCCTGTGCACAAGTGGGGCGGAGAATCGCAGTTTTGGCACAGATTTTGGTAGACGACCTTGGTGGTGGCCACAGCATGTGGTAGGACTACCGAACGAAACATGCCGTCCACAGGGTTTTCCCGAAGGATATCCCCAATCATATCCAGATAGCGCGGGATGCGCGGGCACTGTATCCAAGGCGGCAGCGATCGGGGACAGATGAATGAACGAGATAACGGCCTTCAACGCCAGCGGAAGCGAGGCGGCGGACGATGATGCGATGCCGCATTCCATCGAAGCCGAACAGCAGCTTCTGGGCGCTATTCTGACGAACAACGACATCTATGACCGTGTCGCCGCGATCATCGGCCCCAAGCATTTCTATGATCCCGTCCACGCCCGCATTTACGAGACCGCCGCTTCGCGCATCACCCGCAACATGCTGGCCAGTCCCGTCACGCTCAAGGCGTTCATGGAGGATGACGAGGGACTGAAGGAACTGGGTGGCCCGCCCTATCTCGCCCGTCTGGCCGGTGCTGCGATCTCGGCCTTCGCCGCCCGTGACTATGCCCAGATGATCTATGATCTGGCCACACGGCGAGAACTGATCCGTCTGGGCCGCGATATTACCGACAAGGCCGCACGCGTCGATGTGGACAGCGAACCGCGCGAACAGATCGTCGAGGCCGAGCAGGCGCTTTATTCCCTTGCCGAACAGGGCGTGGCCGAGAAGGGCTTTCAATCGTTTCTGTCCGCCGTCACCGAAGCCGTGACCGTCGCCAATTCCGCCTACCAGCGCGAAGGCGGGCTTGCCGGTCTTGCCACGGGATTGAACGATCTGGACAAGAAACTGGGTGGCTTGCATAAATCCGACCTCCTGATCCTTGCGGGGCGCCCGTCGATGGGGAAAACATCGCTCGCGACCAACATCGCCTTCAATGTCGCGCGCGCCTATCGCCGCGGGCTCTTGCAGGATGGAACCGAGGGTGCGGTCGATGGCGGCGTCGTCGGCTTTTTCTCGCTCGAGATGAGCGCCGAACAGCTGGCGGGCCGGATCCTTGCGGATGCGTCGGAAATCTCGTCGCACAAGATCAGGCAGGGCGACATGACCGAAGGCGAGTTTCGCCGTTTCGTCGAGGCTGCCAAGGAACTGGAGGCCTGTCCGCTCTATATCGACGATACCGCCGCGATCCCGATCGCGCAGCTTGCAGCGCGGGCGCGGCGGCTGAAACGGACCCAGGGCCTCGATCTGCTGATCGTGGACTACCTGCAACTGGTGCGGGGCACATCGGACAACCGGGTCCAGGAAATCGGCGAGATTTCGATGGGGCTGAAGGCGATCGCCAAGGAACTCAACATCCCGGTCATCGCACTGTCGCAGCTGTCGCGTCAGGTCGAATCACGCGATGACAAGCGGCCGCAACTGTCGGACCTGCGCGAATCCGGTTCGATCGAGCAGGACGCGGACGTGGTCATGTTCGTCTATCGCGGCGAATACTACATCGAGCGCGAAAAACCCGACGACGACAACCTCGAGGCCATCGCGGGCTGGCAGGACAAGATGTCCCGCGCCCACGGCAAGGCCGAAGTCATCGTCGGCAAACAGCGGCACGGTCCCATCGGCACGGTCGAACTCTCGTTCCTGGCCGAGTTCACCCGCTTCGGCAATCTCGCGAAGGCTTGGCAAGGCAATGGTCAGGATTTCTAGGGCCGCGACCGTCATCGCGATGTTCGCCGGTCCCGCCGCTGCCCAGGATGTGATGGTATTCGAGGGCGCCACGGCCTCTCTTGGCATCGGGCCGGGGCAGGTCATTTCCGAGCTTGCCCCGCAAGACGATGCGACGGCGGCGCTGACGCTGTCGCTCGGTTCCGCACAGGCAGAGGCCTTCGCAAGCTTCACCGAGGCGCAGATTGGCCGGCAGGTCGCCCTTGTGATCTGCGGGACCGAAGTCTTGCGCGCCGTGGTACGCACGCGGATCGAGGGCGGCTTGATCCAGACCCCGCCGCTGCCGATGGAACAGGCGGAGGCCGCACATTCGGCGCTGAACAGCGCAATGGGCTGCCCGGGCTGACATCGGCGTTTTCGCGCCTGCGAGAACGACGCCGCGGCACAGCCCGCAATTTGCTTGCCCCACGCCCGCCCCCCTGCCAAAAGACCAGACATGAGTACCGGACGCCTGATCACAGACCTTGACGCGGTTGTCGCCAACTGGCGCAACCTCGATGCGATGACCGACTGCAAGACCGCCGCCGTGGTCAAGGCCGACGCCTACGGTCTGGGGGCCGCCAACGTGGCCAAGGCACTTTTCAAGGCTGGCGTGCGCCACTTCTTCATCGCCGTGGCCGAGGAAGCCGCCAGCATCCGCGAAGAACTCGGCCCACGCCCTGAAATCAGTGTCTTCTCGGGCCACATGAAGGGCGATACCGACCTGATCCGCGAGATGCGCCTGACACCGATGATCAATTCGGTCGATCAGTTGACACGGCACCTGGAAACCCTGCCCGATCAGCCCTTCGGCATCCAGCTCGATACCGGGATGAACAGACTGGGCATGGAGATGCAGGAATGGGCGGCCGTCGCCGAGGTGGCCCTTGCACAGCGTCCCAGCCTGGTGATGTCGCATCTTGCCTGCTCGGACGAGCCCGATCATCCGATGAACGCCTATCAGCTTGCGCAGTTCAAGCAGATGACCGACGGGATCAATGTGCCCCGTTCGCTGGCCGCGACAGGCGGTATCCTGCTGGGCCCCGACTATCATTTCGACATGACGCGGCCCGGCATCGGCCTTTACGGAGGCCTGCCCTATAGCGACGCCCAGCCGGTGATCGAACTGGATCTGCCGGTGATCCAGATCCGTGACGTCGCCGAGGGCGAGGTCGTGGGCTACGGCAATACCTGGCAGGCTGCGCGGCCGTCGCGCATCGCGACCGTTTCAGCCGGCTACGCCGACGGGATCGCGCGGATCCTGTCGGACCGAGCAACGCTTTATGCCGGTGACGTTCCGTGCCAGCTGGTGGGCCGCGTCTCGATGGACCTTCTGACGATCGATGTGACCGATGTGCCTGAGGATCCCGCGAAACTGACATTGATCGGCCCGCAACAGACGATCGACGATCTGGCCGAGCAGGCCAGAACGATCGGATATGAAATCCTGACACAGCTCGGTGCACGCTATCATCGCAAGACCTTCGGCAAGTAGATGCTGAATATACTGCGTATCGCGAACCTGTCGCTTCTGATCCTCTTTCCCATCGCATGGTTCGCACCCCTGATGCGTGCAGGGTTGTTGCCGCTCTTCGGGCTGAGCGAGATCAGCGTCATTTCGGGGATGCAGGCGCTCTGGCAGAGCGACGTGGCGCTGGCACTGCTGGTGACGGCCTTTGCGCTTTTTGCGCCCTACCTGAAGACGATCGGGCTGGTGCTTGTGCATTTCGACCTGCTCAAGGACCAGATGCTGCCGGTGTTGTCATGGATCGGCAAGCTTGCCATGGCGGATGTTTTCCTGATCGCGCTCTATATCGTGGTGTTCAAGGGGGTCGGCATCGGACGTATTGAAACCGGCTGGGGGCTTTACCTCTTTACCGCCTGTATTCTGGCCTCTATCGCGATTTCGGCGCTGACGCCGCAGGCCCGGAAACAGCCCGCCTGATGTCGCGCTTGCCGGTTCGATGGAATTGGTCCAAAAGGTGAACATGGCCAAAGATCCTTCCTTCGTTTGTTCTGACTGTGGCGCGGCCTATCGCAAATGGTCGGGCCAATGCGACGGCTGCGGTGCATGGAACACGATCCATGAAACCAAGGCGCTCAGCAGTGGGCCCAAGGGCAAGACACTCGGGGCCGTGCGGGGTCAGGCGATCGCGCTGACCGATCTCGAAACGCAGGAACAGGAACCACCCCGCACCCAGGCCGGTGTGAACGAGCTTGACCGCGTGCTGGGTGGCGGTCTGGTCAAGGCCTCGGCGCTGCTGGTGGGCGGCGACCCGGGGATCGGGAAATCGACGTTGCTTTTACAGGCCGCAGCCCGGTTTGCCCGCAACGGGCTCAAGGTCATCTATATCTCGGGCGAGGAATCCAATGCGCAGGTGCAGATGCGCGGCCGGCGGCTGGGGCTTGAGAAAAGTCCGGTTATGCTGGCAGCCGAGACCAACCTGCGCGACATCCTGACCACCCTCGAAGCGCAAAAACCCGACCTTGCGATCATCGACTCCATCCAGACGATGTGGGCCGACACCGTCGAAAGCGCGCCGGGCAGCGTCAGCCAGGTCCGCGCGTCGGCGCACGAGCTGACCACCTTCGCCAAACGCAACGGCATGGCCGTCATCATGGTGGGTCATGTCACCAAGGAAGGGGCCATCGCCGGGCCGCGCGTGGTCGAACATATGGTCGATACCGTCCTCTACTTCGAGGGCGAAAGGGGCCATCAGTTCCGCATCCTGCGCAGCGTCAAGAACCGCTTCGGCCCCGCAGACGAGATCGGTGTTTTCGAGATGACAGGCAAGGGACTGGCCGAGGTCAGGAACCCCTCGGCCCTGTTTCTGTCCGAACGCGGCACGCCTGCGCCGGGCTCTGTCGTCTTCGCGGGCATCGAGGGCAGCCGCCCGATGTTGTGCGAGATCCAGGCGCTCGTCGCCCCTTCGCCCCACAGCCAGCCACGCCGGTCGGTCGTGGGCTGGGACGGCGGCCGACTGGCGATGATCCTCGCGGTGCTTGAATCGCGGTGCGGCATCCCCTTTACGGGGCTTGATGTCTATCTCAATGTCGCGGGCGGCTTGCGGATCAATGAACCGGCCGCCGACCTTGCCATCGCCGCAGCCCTCGTTTCTGCGCGGGAAGACGCCGCATTGGCCGCCGAGACCGTCATTTTCGGAGAAATCAGCCTTTCTGGGGCCCTGCGACCCGTTGTTCAAGCGGAAAATAGATTGAAAGAAGCCCAGAAACTTGGTTTTACAAATGCAATCGTGCCGCAGCAGGCCAAGCAGCCTGTCGTTACCGGGCTGCAACAATGCAGTGCTACGTCGCTGGCGGGGTTTGTAGAAATGGTATTTGGTGCGCAATAATCGGCCACCAATAAAGGGGACAGGGCATGGAAGGCTTCACACTCGTCGACGCGGGCGTTGCGATCATTGTACTCATTTCGGGTGTGCTGGCCTATAGCCGCGGCCTTGTGCGCGAAACGATGGCGATCCTTGGCTGGGTCGGTGCCGCCGTCGTCGCTTTCATCTTCGCCGATCAGGTCGAACCGCTCATACGGCAGGTGCCGGTGCTGGGCGATTTCATCGGTGACAGTTGCGAACTCGCGATCATCGCGGCCTTCGCCGCTGTCTTTGCCGTCGCGCTGATCGTCGTGTCGATCTTCACCCCGCTCTTTTCGGGCGCTGTGCAAAGGTCGGCATTGGGCGGCATCGACCAGGGCCTGGGTTTCTTTTTCGGTGTGCTGCGTGGCATCCTTTTGGTGGCCGTCGCGTTTTTCGTCTACGAGACGATCTTCGCCGCTCAGGAATTCGCGATTATTGATGACAGCCGCTCGGCTGTTGTCTTCGCCGAACTGACTGAACGTGTCGAGGAACAGAACCCCGAGCAGGCCCTGGGCTGGATCACCGAGCAATACAGCCAGTTGGTCGGTAGCTGCGGCGCCCCTGCCCCAGAAGGAAGCGATGCCTAATTCGACGGCAACTATGATGAATAGAGACGCAGGCGCCCTGCCTGCGCCTCTGCCTTGCGATATGACAGGCAGCTTTTTGCGGGCTTATTCCTGATCGGTTCGTGACTCAGCCTGCGCGAGTCTCTAAGGAAGCGGATGTAGGCCCCAACGGATTCGGAGCTGCCGCCTTGTCCACATCCATGCCCCCCGCCCATCCTTTCGACGATGACAAGCTGCGAGAGGAGTGTGGTGTATTCGGCGTGGTCGGCGTGACAGATGCCGCCAGCTTCGTCGCACTCGGGCTGCACGCGCTTCAACATCGCGGCCAGGAGGCAGGCGGGATCGTGACCCACTGCCCCGAAGCCGGCTTCAATCAGGCGCGCCGCGTCGGTCTGGTGCGCGACAACTTCACATCAGAAAAGATGATGGCAAGGCTGCCCGGAAGCATTGGCATCGGCCACGTGCGGTATTCCACCACCGCCAACAAGAACCAGCAGACAGCGATCCGCGACGTTCAGCCCTTCTTCGGCGAATTTTCGATGGGCGGTGCCGCGATCGCACACAACGGGAACATCACCAACGCCCTGTCGCTGCGGCGCGAATTGATCGAACGCGGATCTATCTTTCAAAGCTCGTCGGACACCGAATGCATCATTCACCTGATGGCGCGGTCAATGGGCCGGACGATCCCCGACCGCATGGAAGAGGCACTGCGCAAGGTCGAAGGGGCTTTCTCCATCGTGGCCATGACGCGCACCAAGCTGATCGGCTGCCGCGACGCTCTGGGCGTGCGCCCGCTCGTGCTCGGCAAGATCGGCAATGGCTGGGCGCTCGCCTCCGAGACCTGTGCGCTCGACATCATTGGGGCTGACTTCGTCCGCGAGATCGCACCGGGCGAAATGGTCGTGATCACCGAAAGTGGTGTCGAAAGCCATTTTCCCTTCCGCCCCAACCGCGCACGCTTTTGCATTTTCGAGCATGTCTATTTCAGCCGCCCCGATAGCATTGTGGGCGGGCGCTCTGTCTATGAAACCCGCGAGGCCATCGGGCGCGAGCTGGCCAAGGAAGAACCGGTCGACGCCGATCTCGTCTGTCCCGTGCCTGACAGTGGCACACCCGCAGCCATCGGGTATTCGCTTCAATCGGGCATACCCTACGCAATGGGCATCATCCGCAACCAGTACATGGGCCGCACCTTCATCGAACCGACCGAGAGCATCCGCAACATGGGCGTGCGCCTCAAGCTCAACGTCAACCGTGCGCTGATCAAGGGCAAGCGGGTCATCCTCGTCGATGACAGCGTCGTGCGCGGCACCACCAGCCGCAAGATCAAGGAGATGATCCTCGATGCCGGCGCCGCCGAGGTGCATTTCCGCATCGCGTCGCCGCCCACGGCCTGGCCGTGTTTTTACGGAGTCGACACGCCACAGCGCGAAAAGCTGCTGGCCGCCTCCATGTCCGAAGACGAAATGCGCGCGCACTTGGGCGTGGACAGCCTGAAATTCATTTCCCTCGACGGGCTTTACCGAGCGGTGGGAGAAAAAGGCGGTCGTGACAATGCCGCGCCCGCCTATTGCGATGCCTGTTTCTCGGGCGAGTATCCCGTGTCGCCTTCGGACATGGTCGAGCAGGGTTTCCAGGCGCGCACGGCGGCGGAATAGACGCACAGATCACATAAGGTTGAAGGCATGCCGTGGCGTCTGTTGCGGCCATGCCTTTCTTCTGCCCGCGGTATCTGTGACAAGCGCGCAAACAACAAATCAAGCAGTCGATTCATGCCCGAAGCAGGAAACCAAAACGCGGCGGAAGCCGCGACCATTCACGATGCAATCGATCTGCGCGCGCTGCAGGTTCTGGGTATCATGACGGCCCATGACGGACCCGTCGCCTTGCTGCGGTCCTCGCGTGGCCAGATCGCGCGCATCGGTCTGGGCGGGCAGGCCTTTGGGGTGGAGGTCATCGCAATCGGACAGAACAGTGTGACCGTGAAGGACCGCTGGGGAAAATCGGGCGCGCTCAGCCTGCCGCAGGGCTGAGCTTCAACAGCACTTGACCTTGCCTCGTGCCTTGGGCACATGACGCGGCTATGACACAGACAGCTTTGATCACCGGCGCCTCGCGCGGACTGGGAGCGGCACTGGCCAAGGCGCTGGCCCCCACCCACCATATCATCGCCGTGGCCAAGACGGTCGGCGCGCTCGAAGAACTGGACGATGCGATCAAGGCTGATGGCGGGCAAGCGACACTTGCCCCGATGGACATCACCGTCGACGAGGCGATGCAGCAGTTGTGTCGCGGCATCTTCGAGCGGTGGGGTAAACTCGATCTCTGGGTGCATACGGCCGTCCATGCCGCACCGCTTGCCCCGGCCGGCCATATCGGGCCCAAGGATCTGGCAAAATCGCAGGCCGTCAATATCGAGGCCACTGCCCGGTTGATATCCTATGTAAGCCCCTTGCTGGGCGAAAACGGCCACGCGGTGTTCTTTGACGACCCGCGCGGCGGGGCGCAGTTTTTCGGGGCTTACGGCGCGACCAAGGCGGCACAAATCGCTTTGGCCCGCAGCTGGCAGGCCGAAAGCGTCAATACCGGACCGAAGATCAGCATCCTGCACCCTGCCCCGATGCCCACCGCGACGCGCGCAAGGTTCTATCCAGGCGAGGATCGCAATCAGCTGACCGACATCGACGCCGAGGCCGCGCGCCTTTTGCCCATGGTGCTGGGTCATGCCAGCGAACCGTCGCTCTGACAGGGGCCGAACACCGGTGAACCGTTGCACGGACACAGCGCCACAGGGCCGTAGCCTGCCCGTTGCGCTTGCCGCTGCGCGCCCCCTGTCATAGGAACGTGGCAGAGCTTTTGCAGGGGGTCTCATGCGCGTTCTCATCACCAATGACGACGGGATCAATGCCCCGGGCCTGAAGGTTCTCTGCGATATCGCACAAGAGGTGGCAGGCCCGACGGGCGAGGTCTGGACAGTGGCCCCCGCCTTCGAGCAGTCAGGCGTCGGCCATTGCATCAGCTATACCCGTCCCACCATGATCGCCGAGATGGGCGAGCGGCGTTTCGCCGCCGAAGGCTCGCCTGCGGACTGCGTGATCGCGGGTCTTTATCATGTCCTCGACGGCCAGCCCCCCGATCTGCTGCTCTCCGGTGTCAACCGCGGCAACAACGCCGCCGAGAACACGCTCTATTCGGGCACGATCGGCGCGGCGATCGAAGGTGCGCTGCAGGGCGTGCGGTCCATCGCCCTGTCGCAATTCTACGGACCCGACAACGCCGAGGCGGATGACCCGTTCGAGGCCGCCGCCGTGCACGGCGCCGCGACCGTGCGGGCGCTGCTCGACGAAAGCCTGTGGGACGAAGAGGACTACATGCCCTTCTACAACGTCAATTTCCCGCCCATCGCGGCGGCAGACGTCAAGGGTATGCAGGCGACCACGCAGGGCTTTCGGCTGAACACACGTTTTCGCGCCGAAGCGCAGATGTCGCCCACCGGGCGGCAGTTCATGTGGGTACGCGGCGGACCGCAGCACGAACCGACCGCACCGGGAACAGATGCGGCCGCAAATCTTGACGGGTATATTTCCATAACGCCGATGCGCGTCGATCTGACCGATTACGAGATGATCTCCCGGCTCGAGGATGCCTTGTCGTGACCTTCGACGCCGACACCAAGATGCAGTTCCTTTATGCCCTGCGCAGCAGGGGCGTGACGGATGCACGGGTGTTGACGGCAATGGAGCAGGTCGACCGCGCCGACTACGTCAAAGGCACCTTCGCCGATCG
>Ga0207419_1000776_pt1 | contig 26659 bp, 23 predicted proteins | sample ElkSloMetagenome_4_FD_184723 | JGI IMG/M metagenome (GOLD analysis project Ga0207419, IMG submission 184723) | Hot spring microbial communities from Elkhorn Slough, Monterey Bay, USA - MD2A (version 2) | ecosystem: Environmental > Aquatic > Marine > Intertidal zone > Estuary: Microbial mat ... | reverse complement strand
TACGTGAAATATCCGCTGCAAATATTGCTACTAATTCTTATTCCATGTCTGACATGGGGCCAAAGTGATACATTATTACCCCCCTAGTCAAGGCATATAAAGAACAAGAATCTTTTTCAGGCATCTATCCCCCCCCATAGTCCAAGATTGGGGTAACACAATGCAAAAAACTGGTCAATGAGCGTCCCGCTTTGACCTTTTTTGTTTAGGCGACGTTATCTTTTCGTGTTTTAAGTTTTTTTTTACAAACCCGAATAAGCCTGCCAGGTTTTAGTTTCTCTTTAGTGGCCATTATAGTATATCTTCTGGTCTGGTGATATTTTACTCTTGTAAATATGGCTTAACTTTAACAAACACTTGAAAGCTAAACCTAAGGGAGTAATGAAGTCACGAGTTCTTCTGCCCGGGTTTGCGCCGGCTTATCACTAGAATGATTTTTTATCCAATACTTCTTTTGGCTTCTCTCAAAAGGTATTCAATGATATTTTATTGTAATTTTTTAAGGGGCAAATCTTTAGTAAAGTAATTTCTATTTACTCAATATCTTAAACTCCACTCTTCTGTTTTGCTGGCGACCATCAGCTGTATTATTAGTAGCAATTGGTTTGCTTTCGCCATAGCCCCTGGCCAACACGCTGGCCGAGTTGATACGGCGAGCTACTAAATAATTACGTACTGCATTTGCTCGGTCGTTACTCAGAGCTCTATTATCCGCATCAGAGCCAACGCTATCTGTATGTCCTGAAATTTCGATTTTTAAATTGGGAAACATTTCAAAGAGTTTTAGCAATCGGTTTAGTTCCGCAAATGATTCCCTGCGCAAATCAGATTTTCCCGTGTCAAAAAACAAATTGTTCATCCGCAGGGATTCACCCACTTCCATGGGTACCACGTACAAATCTTTTTCAATTCGTTGGTTCACGTACATATTCCTGGTGTCAACATTGTCTGTAATTGACATGAATTCTTTTGCTTCGGCATACATTCCCAATTTATATCCGATAGGCAGGGTTATTTCATACCTACTATCATCACCTTTGGTAGCTATTTTCTTGAATAAGTCGCCCGTGCTTAAATCTTCAAATACAACTTCGCCAGATACGGGTTTGCCTGTTTTCTTATTGTATACATTGCCTTGAATATATATTTTTTCACAAGCGGACTTATCAAATTTATACAAAGATTTTATTTCAGTAGGTGATAAGGTACGACCATAAATGCGCACTTCGTCTATCAAGCCTTTATACGGTCTTTTAAATCTGCCTTGCTGCTGTCCTATTTGCAGGTTTACCGGCGAATTCATATTGATGCCGTTACCGGTTTGCATTCCTTTGGCTTCCATTTCACCATTGATATAAATAGCCATGCGTCTGTTGCGGCTCCAGGTAGCTACTACATGATACCATTCATCAGTCTGTAGCATGGTATTTGAAAAGATGCCATTCTCCATTACATTTTGATCACCTATAGCCGCTACTATTTTGTAGTTCTCGTTAATCCAAACGCCAAAATGATCTTTGGCGGGATCAAAACCCCATTTGCCTACAATTGTGCCAAATTCATTGTTGCCTATGTATGCAGGGCTAATCCAGGCAGCAACGGTAAATCCTGAAAAATTTTGATTCAATGAAGGGTGATTGCCACAATCGATGTAGTCATTTACTCCATCGAAATAGTAAGCAAAGTCATCACATCTTTTTGTAGTTATTTGCGCCCCATGCACGCTACCATTATTATAGCCGGTGTGGTCATTAGCATTTTCGTTAAAAGGAAAATAAGCCAAAAGTCCACGATTTAAATTGGCAGTTTGGGCTGATACGTTGTTAATGCTAGCAAATAATAGCAGTAACATTATTACTTTATTCATCATTTTATTCCTGTTATTCATCTTCTTTTTTTCTTATTATCATTTTTTCATATACCTGGGTATTGTTTTCTGCTTCATCTCTAAATCGGATGAAAAATGGAATTTCATCACTGTTATCGTCTGGTAATTTTATTTTAAATTCTTTTTCAAATTTCTGCCATTCGCTATTATTAAATTGATCAGCAAATGTCCATTGCATGGTTTTAGGATCGGAAGCTTTTACCACTACAAATACTTCATCAGTAGTAATACTATCGTAGCGGAAGCCTACTTTGATGCCCTCGGGAGAGATACGGTCTAAAATAATTTCATCAGCTATAGCATCAGATACATTGCCGGCTTTATCTTTAAACCAGGCATATACAATTTTTCTGCCTTCTCTGGTGCTATCCAGATGCCATTCGTTAATTAAATTTGTATAAGGCATCCATTGAGCCGAATCCATATTGGGGTAATTGCTCACTTTTACCTCGGCTGCTTCACGTGCAATTAAGCGTACCTGAACTTGCGTCTGGTTGCAGAAACGGGCATTGTTATTAATAAATACCCGGGCCAATTCTGGCGGTACCCTGTCCAGTATGATATGGTCTTTTACTTCCAGACTTACATTACCTGCCTTATCTTTCAACAAAGCATGTACCGTAAGTACGCCATCTTGATCCATCAATTGCCAGGTGAGTGTATCGGTAAAGGGTATCCAATGCAATGGTTTTAGTAAATCGATGGGCTCATTGCTAATGTAAATCGAATCGGCACCTTGTGCATCGATTTTAATTTGTACCTTCCGCGAAAGCGCCTTGGTATAAACATCGCCCTCATTAATTATAAAATCATTTATTTTAGGTCCTTTGGTATCTACCTTAATAGATGCACTTACTATTTCACTTTCATTGCCTGCCTTATCCCTAAATTTTGCGTAAACCGTTTTCTTGCCATCTGTTGTTCCATCCAGAATCCAGCCCATGGTTCTTTCGAGCGATTGCCATTTAGCTTCAGCAAATGCTTTACTATTGCTTATCATTACCTCATCGGCTTCTTGCACGTTGAAGGCAAGCGTTACTTTCATGTCTACTCTATTAAACCATTCTGCACCATTATTTATGAGTAAACGATTGGCTTGGGGCGATTCTCTATCTAGTAAAACAGGCAAAACCAATGGTTCGCTAATATTTCCTACTGCATCTTTAAGCCTGAAATATATTTTATAAGCACCATCCTCATCGGGCAGCTGATAAGTGGTTTTATTTACATCTGCTTTAACCCAATTGGCCTTGTCGAAATTGGGGTTATCACTTATTTGAAAATGAGTAGCATCAGCAGTTTTAAATTTTAAAGGTACTGCACGCTCTTTCACAAACGGTTGATTATTTACTAATGCAAGGGCCCCTTGAGGGGCATTTTCATCCAATGTTATTTTGGCAGTACCTACCTCCGAAACATTGCCTGCTTTATCACGCAACAGTATGAACACTCTTTTTTCACCATTTCCTAAAGGCAATTGAAAATCAATAAGGTTTGCTGAAAATGGACGCCAATTATTTCCATTAATCAAATCTTTTTTTGTACTTAATTGCATGAAATCAGCGCCAGATGCCTCTATTTGGATATTTACTTTGCTGCTGTTGGTGATTGAAGCACCTCCGTTGATCTCAATTCGTTCAATTGATGGAGGTTTTCTATCTAAAATAATACTTGCTTTATTTACTGTTGACATATTTCCGGCCAGGTCTTGCAAGCTTACCCAAATTACTTTTTCACCATCACTATCATCATCCAGTTGCCATTTATCAAACGTAACTTGAAATGGTTTGCCCTCAGTTTGCCGAATGTTTTCATTGTTATTTATAAAAACCTGAAAACCTGTAGGGTTTTCTTTACTATGTAGTCGCAACGAAACTATTCCTTTATCATTATTGGTATGCGTGGCTCCGTTGTTGATACTTATCAGTGGCGGTTGTGGCGGTTGCGTGTCCAAAATAATATCATCCTGAACAGTTTGTTGAGTAAAGTTTTGTGCCTCGTCTACAAAGTAGGCCCTAATTATTTTCAATCCTTGGTTTTTGTCAAAAGTCCAATTAATCTCTTTTACATCGGCATTAGAAAAATCGAAAAATTGCTCCTGGCCAGCGCGATCTATCAATCTTAATTTACTGGCTCCCTCAGCTTGTACTTTTACTTTTACCTCGTGCTTGTTAGTTATTTTTGCATTCTCATTTATAACTATATTGCAGTTGTGAGGCGGCTTTGTATCCAGCTCAATGCTGCTTTGTATGGTGGAAGAATAATTGCCTGCAGCATCAGCAAAACGAGCAATAACAGTTTTTTTACCATCTCCCGGAGGACCAAGCAGCCATTGTAATCGGGGTTTGTATGGTTCCCAATTTACGTTTTCAAAATTAGGCCCATTGCTAATTTGCATTTTTGCAGCACCTGTTACCCTGGGTTCCAGCAAAACTTTCATTTGCTTATTGTTAGTATAAGCAGCTCCACCATTTATAAGTAGTGATTCAGCATTTGGAGCTTGGGTATCCAGTAAAATTTTAACATTTTCTGCAGGCGAAATATTGCCTTCTTTGTCCTTAAGTCTTGCCCATACGGTTTTTTCGCCATCTCCCTGGGGTAGCTTAAATTGCATTGGTTCACTGCTATAAGTAATCCAGCTTTGGTTGGCAAAATTTGGCTCGCTGGCAACCTGCATTTCTTTTATAAGTTTATCATCTATTTTCAATGAGGTAATCTCAACGGTAACTTCAACTGAATTGGTTGTACTTACTCCTCCATTGATTTTAATACCAATGTATGGATAAGCTATTGCCTGTTCAGTATAAATAATGCATATAAGCAACAGCAGGCCTTTACCAAGAGAACGGATGTAGGAACCAAGAGAAGGGTATTTCATAGACTAACTGGCTGAAACTTTTTTTTATTAGGCTAATTTAGATAAAATTAATAAACTTAAGATAATCAAATGAGTAACGGAAGTAATACAAAAAGAGTGCAATTTTAATTTACTACTCAATTGAGTATTTTTTATTAAATTTAATACATGAATTCTTCACAAGAACTAAATTAAAAAGGGTTCTGATGGGCTAATCAGAACCTTTTTTACTGATATATAAAATTTATTTCTTAAATTTTATTACCTGGCTATGTCTCTTGTGAGGTTTTGGCTAAACCTAGTGTAGTAATTCCTGAAACTCAGTCACTATTTTCAATCCTCCTTTTAATTTACTTAATTTTTAGAGTGTTTAAGTTTTTCAACCTTAAAGCTGCTATGCTCTCAAATTCTAGCATGCCAAAAGAAAAAACAGGAATAAAAATTTGTTTCTATATAAAATACTGGGGATTATAAATTTATGCTTTGAAATTAGTTATTGATTACACTCTTTTGGAGCTTCAGCGTCTTTTTTATTAATATCCTTAAGTTAACGGCTATAGCCAATACCAACAACTTTTTTACAATAATTTGCCCATTGGCTGTAAACCCTATTTTTTAAAAGTTTCTAGCCCTCAAAAAAAACGGGGGTAGCCATTATTCCACCCAATATGCTTCACCGTTACGAGGCGGGCGAAATCAATTGTTGGCGTCTCTGAGCGATTGCACCCCTTCAGGGCTTTGGTAATCTCTCTTTATCTACCAAGAGTTTCGCCCTTGGTTATTGATTGCGCTCCTTTGGAGCTTTAGTATATTTTAAGTGATATTCTATCCTTAGCTTCACAGACTTTGGCCTGTTCCCCCTCCGTAGCCATGTGTCCGTATGTCCGAAAGGAAAAGGAAGTATGGACACATGGCGGACAGGGGGTTGGTTTATAAGCAAATGTACTTTCTAAGCCTGTTTATAAAATTGCATTTTATAAAGTGTGTATTTTTTTACTATTTCAGTGTGGTTTATGGACTTCTAAAAGAAATCATATAGAGCCAAAAATTGAATTCCAACACACACACTAGTGCAGAAATTTTTCTACAGGAGTAAATTCTAAATCAAAAGCTTGTGCCACAGCTTCATATACTACGGCGCCATTTATAATATTGAGGCCTTTTTTCAATTCTTCATTTTCAGTGCAAGCGCTCTTCCAGCCCTTGTTAGCTAGTTGTAAAGCATACGGCAAAGTAGCATTGGTAAGGGCAATGGTAGAAGTATTAGGCACTGCGCCAGGCATATTGGCCACGCAGTAGTGAATTACATCATCGATAATATAAGTTGGGTCTTGATGAGTGGTAGGTTTGCATGTCTCAATACACCCTCCCTGGTCTACTGCTACATCTACTAGCACGGTACCCTTTTGCATTTCAGGAAGCATATCTCTCGTGACTAGATGTGGTGCTTTAGCTCCCGGTATCAATACAGCACCCACAATTAGATCGTGTGTTTGGATTAGCTGTCGAATGTTGTATTCATTTGACATAACTGTATGAACGTTAGGTGGCATTATGTCTGATAAATAGCGCAGCCGATCAAGGTTAATATCCATGATAGTAACATCAGCCCCAAGCCCGGCAGCCATTTTAGCAGCTTGAGTACCAACAATTCCTCCACCTAAAACCAGCACTTTAGCAGGTCGTACACCTGGCACACCTCCTAGCAAAATACCTTTTCCACCCATGGGTTTCTCTAAAAACTTAGCTCCTTCCTGTACGGCCATCCTTCCGGCCACTTCTGACATGGGTATCAACAAGGGTAAAGAGCCACCTTTTTTTTCCACTGTTTCGTAAGCCAGGCAGATTGATTTGCTTTTGATCATAGCATTGGTAAGTGGCTCGTATGATGCAAAATGGAAATAGGTGAATAGTAGTTGATTTTCTTTTATTAAATCGTACTCTTCTTCTATTGGCTCTTTCACTTTCATTATCATTTCACCTTTAGCGTAAGCTGTAGCGATATCAGGTACTATTGTTACTCCTGCTTCTTCATACATTTCATCAGTAAATGCACTGGAATCACCAGCAGTACTTTGTATGTAAACAGTATGGCCATTCTTGGTAAGTTCGGTTGCCCCGGCTGGGGTCAAGGCCACTCGGTTTTCATTATTTTTTATTTCTTTGGGTACAGATATAATCATTTTTTACGTGTTTTAATAAATGGGGATGCAAAGATATTATACTTATATTATTTGCCGTGATATTGTTTATTTTTAATTTTATAAGTTGTAACCAATTTAAGAAAATAATGGCTATAGTTCATTACCAATTGATAACTGAACTCAAGGTACAACCGGAAAACTTTATAAATATAACAAATAAGCTGGAGTTGTCACTTCCTTGCTATACATGTAAAAGGATACAAAGAACCATCGTTTTTAAAAATATCGATGAAAAAGGTATTTGTACTCCTCCCCAAAAATGCAATGGGTTTCAAGGTAAGATAATAGATCGGGAAATAATTAAATCTTTCGAAAATGTAAAGGTAAAATTTTTGATTAATTTTAATTATGAACCTTTCGTTGATAAAAAATACAATTTGAAGTCTGATTTAAATTCAAAATGGGGCCGAATTTCGTTTTACATAAGATGTGATAATTGCAATAACCAGAAAGAAGTGAGTACACAGGAAAATCTGGTACGACCGTATATGATAAAATGCGACTGTGGAAATACCGTTTATATTGAGGATAAAAGTCCATTTACTTATGAAGTAGTAACCAAGAATTAAAATTGAATGGTTTCAGTTTGCTTAATTGGGCTATTTTGATCCAAAGAATTAACCACTTCAGCTTTTATTTTTACCTTTAATTGTGGTTGGGTTATATCGTTGGAATAAATAATAAAAGGCTCTTGTTTGGCACCTATTGATCTGGGCGTGTAAATGAGTTTTAAAGTTACCTCATTGTCCTTCATAATTGGTTCTTTATTATAATTATCCCAAATTATACAATTACAACCCGCTCTAATGGCGTTGATAATCAGCGGGTTTTCACCTTCATTTTTTATTTTTAGCGATAAAGGCACTTTTTGGCCTCTTTCAATTTTTCCGGCAAGTATTTGGGTGCTGGCAACTATTTTAGCCGAGCTGGTCTTTTCTTCAGCTGTGTAAGATTTTTGCATTGGTGCTTTTACCACCACTCCTTGAATGTATAAGGTTTTTACCGGCTTCACCGCGTTAGTAAAAACACTGATACTTTTTTTGAAAGCTCCAGGTCTGTTTTGGCTATTATAAGCTGCACTTACTATTCCCGACTGTCCGGGTAAAATAGGTTCTTTGGTCCAAAAGGGAGTAGTACATCCACAACTGGCGCGTACGCTATTGATTATGAGTGGTTTGTCACCAGTGTTTTTAATTGCAAAATCGTGCTTTGCAATGGTACCTTCTGTAATTTGCTCAAAATTGTAATTTAATTCTTCAATAAATAATACCGGTTGAGCAAATATTTTGTTGCTTGCCAATATAAGGAATGAAAAAAAGAATAAAATTTTGCGGTTCATCATATTTAAAGTGGTAATAGCATTTCAACTAGAGTTATTAACAAATATACAAATAAATAAGCTTCGTATTAAAGAACCTTCACCTTTTTGCTTGCTCTTTCAACAATCTTTTAAAATTGCATTAAAAGTTCTTTTTGGCTATTTTTGTTTTAGGTGTAAGTAAAAGTTTTTTGTCTAATCCTATCTAAATTCTAAACGTAAACGCTTTTTGTCAGTGAATAATACGGAGCTATTGAAAAAAACCGAAATTTCAGTTGAAGAGATTTTGCAGGACTACAGGTTGGCCTGGGAAAGTCGACATACCAGTATAATTGGTCGCAAAGAAGTTTTCATGGGAAAAGCTAAATTCGGCATATTTGGCGATGGCAAGGAGCTACCGCAAATTGCCATGGCAAAAGCTTTTCAAAAAGGAGACTGGCGTGTAGGCTACTATAGAGACCAGACATTTATGTTTTCACTGGGTGTTTTGAGCATACAACAATTTTTTGCTCAGTTGTATGCTCATACCAGTGTTGAAGCAGAGCCATCTTCTGCAGGTAGATTAATGAATAGTCATTTTTCTTCACGGTTGCTTGATGCAGACGGGATGTGGAAAAAACTATCGGAAAACTATAATGTAGTAGCAGATATTTCACCTACAGCTGCTCAGATACCCAGGGCCGTAGGCTTGGGGCTTGCTTCTAAACACTATAGAAATAATAAAGCATTACATAAATATAAAAACTTTAGCAAGAAAGGAAGTGAGGTTGCATTTGCCACCATTGGTAATGCTGCAACAGCGGAAGGCATATTTTTAGAATCAGTCAATGCCGTAGGGGTATTACAGGTGCCTGTAGTGCTTGCCATTTGGGATGATGACTATGGCATTTCCGTTACCAACGATTTTCAAATTACAAAATCAAGTATATCAAAAGCATTGGCCGGTTATCAAAGAGATGAAAAAGATGCCGGTTTGGAAATTTTGACTGTAAAAGGTTGGGATTACGAAGCGCTGATCGAAACTTTCAATGAAGCAGCCACTTTGTCCCGGGAAGAACATGTGCCTTGTTTGGTGCACGTGGTTGAATTAACGCAGCCCCAGGGGCACTCCACCTCCGGAAGTCATGAACGATATAAAAGCACGGAGCGATTGCAGTGGGAGAAAGAAAATGACTGTCTGGTGAAATTTAAGGATTTTATTCTGGATAATGAATTGGCTGTACCCGGCCAACTTGAACAAATAGAGCAGGAAGCGTTGGATCATGTAAAGCAATCGAAAGATGCAGCCTGGAAAGACTATATTACCTCTTTGAAACTGCCTTCAAAGCAAGTAATTGATCTTCTTACCCAGTTGGAAGCAAATACCGAAAATGCTGATGCTATAAAGCAATTGAGAGAAACCCTGAGTAAAAAGCCTAACCCATTAAAAATGGACTCGTTGAAAGCTGCAAGAAATGCACTAAGAATTACCCGTACGGAAAGTACCCCGGTAAGAAGGTCGTTACAACGGTGGGTAAATGAATCTATAAAGAAAGCCCAAGAAGATTACAGCTCTTATTTATATAGTCAGTCCGATTTATCGGCGCTTAAAGTAAAAGAAGTTAAACCTGCTTATAGCGATAATTCACCATTGGTTGATGGACGAGAAGTAGTGCAAGCATGTTTCGATGCAGCTTTTAAAAGAGATCCGCTGGTAGTAGCTTTTGGAGAAGATGTTGGAAAAATTGGTGATGTAAATCAAGGTTTTGCCGGGCTGCAAGAAAAATATGGCGAGTATCGAGTTAGCGATACAGGCATTAGAGAAACCACTATTTTGGGCCAGGGGGTTGGTATGGCCATGAGGGGGTTCCGACCCATTGCTGAAATTCAATACCTGGATTATTTGATTTTTGCTTTGCAAGGCATGACTGACGATTTAGCTACTTTACAATATCGAACAAAAGGGGGACAAAAAGCCCCGTTGATCATTAGAACCAGAGGCCACCGGCTGGAAGGTGTTTGGCATAGTGGCTCACCCATGGGAATGATTTTAAATAGCCTGCGAGGAATGTTTGTTTGTGTGCCTCGTAACTTAACCCAAGCTGCCGGCATGTACAATACCATGCTGCAATCAGATGAGCCAGCATTGATGATTGAAAGCTTGAATGGTTATCGATTAAAGGAAAAATTGCCTGATAATATTGGTGAATTTACAGTTTCGCTGGGAGTACCGGAGGTACTGCGCGAAGGAAAAGATATTACCATTGTTACGTACGGCTCAATGTGCAGAATTGTACTCGATGCAGCAAGTCAATTATCAAATTTTGGTATCAATTGCGAGGTTATAGACGCTCAAACCTTGATTCCCTTCGATATTCCCGAATTAATACTGCAAAGCATAAAGAAAACCAACCGGGTGATTTTTGCTGATGAAGATGTGCCTGGAGGGGCTTCAGCATTCATGATGCAACAAGTACTGGAAAAACAACATGCCTACAAGTTTCTCGATTCTGCACCCGCCACCATAGCTGCCAAAGAGCATAGGCCTGCTTATGGATCAGACGGGGACTATTTTAGCAAGCCCAATGCAGAAGATGTTTTTGACAAAGCTTACGAAATAATGAGAGAAAGTGACCCTCAAAGATTTCCAGCGCTATACTTGTAAAAAGAAAGGCGGCTAATCTATTCGATTAACCGCCTTTCTCTTTAGCTCCGGAATTTCTGCTTTTATCAATTAACTTTTTTTCCTTGCAGGGTAAACTTGCCAGTACTTACTATATTACTTTTATTTAAAGCCCTATCCTGAATTTGCACCTCTAGTTCCAAAGTATCAAGACTAAATAAAAGCGACCAGACGCTTGATGGCATTGAGTATCTTAAGTCACCTTCTAATGCTTTGTCGGGATTATTGTCATCAAAAAGGATAGGAAATCGTCCATCGTAACCAGCAACTCCCAACTCTTTTCTAAAATCAAATTCTTCCCGGTTGCCATTGCCATCATAAACATAAAAATCAACAAAAATATTATTGTGATTAGTGTTAATAGGAGCAAGAATAGTATCTGTAATTACACCTGAAGATCTTTTAATTTGCCAATCAATACTATTGTATTCAGGTAAAGTATCCACATTTCTGGTTTCACTATAAGAGATAACATTTCCCAATCGATCCTGAATAATATTTCTTTCATTATAAGGAAAAGTTGTGTCACCTTTTCCTAACCCTAAATTGCCATCACCATCTTGAAATGACAAATCCAATATTATTAACTCTTGCGTATCAGTATCTCTGAAAGCAACGTTTTTAAAAGATATTTGAGGCTTGGGGTCAAGATCGGGCGGTAAGGTGCAAGAAAAGGCTAATATTATAATTGAAAACAAAATAAGGTACTTCATCTTTCTTCTAATAAGTTAATTTTGAGTAATATAAAGTTAAACGATATGCCTGACTAAATCTTTTTAACGTATGAGTTTTTTTAAAAGTTTTTCTAAAAAGTTATTTTATATCAACAATGAAAATTTTGATGAACAAGCATTAAGCCTTTTTCAATATCAGGCAACTCATAATTTAATCTACAAACAATATCTCGATTATTTATCAATAAACTCAAGTAAGGTTCAATCTGTTGAAAAAATTCCTTTTTTGCCTATCGAGTTCTTTAAAAATTATAAAATTAAAACAGGAAGTTGGCAAGAAGAAAAGATTTTTGAAAGTAGTGGAACGACTGGTGAAGTAACCAGCAAACATTTTGTGAAAGAGTTGAAGCATTATCAAGAGGTATGCAGTACCAATTTTAGCTTTTTCTTTGCAGCGCCTGATCAGTACCATATTTTTGCTTTGCTTCCCAGCTACCTTGAGAGAAAAAACGCCTCTCTAGTTTATATGATGCAGCATTTGATCGAGTCTTCTCAATCAGCACTATCAGGCTTTTATTTGCAAGATTTAGAAAAACTGAAATTTCAATTAAATAAAGCATTAAATTCTCAACGAAAAGTAATTTTGCTGGGAGTTACCTTTGCTTTACTCGATTTTGCCGAAGCTTTTTCCTTTGATCTATCAAATGCTATCATAATGGATACCGGAGGCATGAAAGGTCGCCGAAAAGAAATGATCAGGGAGGAAGTACATAGATTTTTAAAACAAAAATGGAATTTGAATAGCGTGGCAAGCGAATATGGAATGACCGAGCTAATGAGCCAGGCATATGCCGAAGCAGATGGAAAGCTAAAAACACCACCCTGGATGAAGGTTCTGGTTCGTGACCTTAATGATCCTTTTAGCTTAAGCAATAGAAAAAGTGGAGGGGTAAATATTATCGATCTTGCCAACATTCATAGTTGCGCGTTCATTGAAACTGCTGATATTGGTACAGTTGATAATAAAAACGGCCATTTCGAAATTTTGGGTCGTACGGATACTTCTGATGTAAGAGGTTGCAATTTGATGGTTATATAGTAAGAGAAACATCAATTTTACAATAACTTTAAATTTATTGTCGAGTGCAATATTTTTTTATTTTTATAATACACATCCTCAGTCAAAGAAAATGGGATGATTCAAACAAAATTTATAATTATCTAAAATGGATTTAAAATATACTTTAATACGCGTCAATTTTCTTTTGCTTTTCCTTGGCATCAGTACTATTGTTCAGGCTCAATATTCAATTACTGACTTTGGCGCCAAGCCAAATGATAAAAAAGCTGATACTAAAGCGATACAGTATGCTATTGATGAATGTGCAAAATCCGGTGGCGGATCCATAATTTTTCCCGCGGGCACCTGGTTGTCAGGTACGGTGTATTTAAAAAGCAACATATCAATTTATTTATCCAATGGCGCTATATGGCAAGGGGTAGATGATAATGATGCCTATCCTTTCATTGAAGCCAAAATAATGTCGCGCGAAGACGAAGAGCCGAGACGTGCGCTGGTATACGGTTATAATTTGGAAAATATCAAAATTCATGGTGAGGGCACTTTTTACCCGGGTGGCGATTATGATATATTTGAAGCCACTCCCGAAGATAAAAAATACTACGAAAGGCCCTTTGGCATATATTTGATAAAGAGTAAAAACATCACGGTTAGCGGAATAAAAATGCGCAATTCTGCCTTTTGGATGCAGCGCTATTTTTATTGTGATGATGTGATATTGCAAAATCTGAATATTTACAATCATGTAAATAAAAATAATGATGGGATTGATATAGATGGTTGCCACAATGTATTGGTAGATAACTGTATCATTGATAGCAGTGATGATGCATTGGTATTAAAATCGGAAGGACTACGAACCTGTGAAGATATTACTATAAGCAACTGCATTTTGAGTTCGCATGCCACTCCGCTTAAATGTGGTACAGGATCTCTGGGAGGATTTAAAAGGATTACCATCAATAATATTGTGATCAGACCCAGCAAATCGAAGCAAATGATTCACCCGTTGAAGGCATGGGGTGGCTTATCAGGCATAGATTTACTCTGTGTAGATGGTGGTTCAATGCAGGATATCCTAATTTCGAATGTAGTTATGGATAGTGTGCAAACGCCAATTTTTATCAAACTGGGGAACAGGCATGATACCTGGCCGGGTAAGCCTGCTACTACCCGGGGAACGATTGACAACATTAAAATAAATAACTTAACGGCGAGGCAAAGCGGAAGTATTAGCAGTGCAATTACGGGCTATCCTGGTAATCGAGTTAAAAATGTGCAACTTACCAACGTTTTCCTAAGTGTAAGAGGAGTAGATAACTTAGCCGATACCACTGCCCAGGTAAAAGAAAATGCAGGTGGCTATCCATTCAATCGCATGTTTGGCAGCAATTTGCCCGCTTACGGGTTCTATTTAAGGCATGCCGAAAATGTCACTTTCGAGAACGTAACCTTTGCCATTGAAAAAACTGAGGTGAGGCCAGCCATCTACTGCGAAGATGTGGTAAACACGGAACTTGAGGATGTGGAGGCCGAAACGCCGGAGGGTGACCAACCTTTATTGAAAATAAAAAGCAGCGATAATATGATTATAGAATCTTCAAAAAGTATACTAAAAGAAAAAATAAAGATATTAGATAATAGTAAGGTGGAAATAAAATAAGGAACTTATTACTATAAAGCTCAAAGTCTTAAAAACCGTGCTATGTAAGGAGTTATGGATAAGGTAAAAGACTGGGTATAGGTCTGCAATAAATTGAGAATAAGTAGTAAAATAAGGTTTATATGGATTATTTACCTTTAAAAATATGTGATAGCAGTATAGACGCTCATCTGGTCAAAAATAAATTGGAAAGAGAAAACATACCATGTTTTTTAACCAATGAGAACATCACCAATCTTTTTCCCCATTATTTTGGGATTTTAGGTAGCGGCGTGCAGGTGTTGGTTCACAAAGATGATTATAACAAAGCAAAAAAACTTATAGCACCTAAAGTAAATCAAATTATCTGTCCTAATTGTAATTCAGAAAACATAAGTTCGGAGCTGGAAAAGCCTAAAAACAAATTATTGATAGGAGCTATTATAATATTATTAGCAATGCCAGCTGGCAACCTGCTTAATAAATATATTTGTAGAGAATGCAAAACAGCATTTAAGCATTAAAGGACAAAAAGCTAGCTGCTCTATTGCTCTATTAAAATATTATTATATTTGTCGATTGTAAACAATGGTTTCACTCACGATGTAGAGGTCACGTCTGTTACTAAAGGTTAGCATGTATTATAAGGTAAAAAGAGCTTTAAAGAAAGGGTATAAACAACTAAGGGTAAATTTAAGCGCGGCTAATAACCCTCTATTCATTGCCTACTACAAATATTTATTTTTTCCTCGTAAAAATACTTTGAACCATTTTCTGCACACCTATTCGCAATCAACAAAACCTTTCACCGTGATACAAGTAGGTGCAAATGATGGAATAACGCACGACCCTATTCACAAGTACATTAAAAGAGATAAATGGCAGGGGGTAACCCTTGAGCCCCAACCTGATGTGTACAATCAATACTTGAAAAAGATATACCATAATAATGAAGGATTGGAAACTTTATGCGCTGCTATTGGTGAAAAAGATGGGTATCAAAAATTGTACAAAGTAGCTTTTTCTAAAATGCGTTGGGCCACTGGTTTGGCATCATTCGAACGACAAAATTTGCAAAAAGCTTTTGAAAATGGTTATGTAAAACTCAATTGCGATAAGTATGGTGTAGAATACCCTTCATCAACAGAAAAACATATTACAGAAGTATCAATAAAGGCATAAGCCCGGCAACATTAGAATATTGATTTATTGCAAATAGATACAGAAGGCTATGATTTTGAAGTGATTAAACTATTCGAAATTCAAAATACCCAACCCAAGGTGATTATTTTTGAAAATGCCCACCTCTCTGCTAATCACTCGCAAGAGTGCCATGGCTTATTACTAAAAAACAAATATGCCATTAAGCAATTTGGTGCCAATACAGTAGCTATGAAAAAACCACTGGTGCCATTTGAAAAAGTATTTCAAAACAATTATTAAAGTTTATCACCAGCATGATTCATTAAATAGCGTGCCTGATATATAACTTAGTTCTGTTGCTTAAAATAAGTGTTGAAATTATATCTTGAATAAGGCGATAAATCAGCCCAGTGATCCTGTATGTGCTTCTGCATGCTTTTAATTCTATCTTTTTGATTTTTCTTGTACGCCAGGTTTACCCATTCCTGAGGGTCTGATTTCAGGTCATAAAGTTCTTTAGAGCCGTCTTCATATTGAATCAAACGAAACTGGCTGTCTCGAACTACTGCATTGCCTTTGCCATAGTAGGAAAGGGCCGGGTATTCCCAAGTTGCCGCCGGGTTATTAAGCAATGGTACCAACGAACGTCCTTCTGCCATTTTGTAATCAGGCAAATTGGCCAATTGGGTTAAAGTAGGATAGATGTCAATTAGTTGCACCGGTGCTTTTACTTCCTGTGCAAGCTGTTGGCCGGGCTTTTTAAAAATCAAAACAGTTCGTGTGTTTCGTTCCCAAAGTGCTTGTTTGGCAAACCTGTTTTTTTCTCCCAGATGATATCCATGATCGGCCCACAGCACTATTATGGTGTTATCCGCATACCTCGAATTTTCCAGCGCGTCAAGCACTTTACCAACCTGGGCATCTACAAAAGCAATACAAGCCAGGTAAGCCTGCATTACATCTTTCCATTCTCCTGAGGCAATCAGTTCTTCAGTAGTAGGCATCATAGGCGCCTCCGCCACACGATAAGCCATTAAAGGTATGTCTTCAAAATCACTGGCCAGGTAAGGGGGAGTTTTAATGCTATCTTTTGAGAATAGATCAAACCATTTTTGTGGAGCATACCAGGGAACGTGTGGTCGCACAAAACCCACGGCCAGGAAAAACGGATCCTGGTAATCCTGATTTAATTTATCTACGGCCCATGCAGCGCTTTTATAGTCAGTCATCATGCTGTCATGCTCCGGGTAAGGTGCCCAGTCCGTTTGAGTACCACCGGTTTTATTCGGCATTTTATAAGGGTCGTAATTAAATCGCTCTTTGGGTTTTGGCCCCATCCAGGAAAATTTACCACCGTATTCGTCGAAAGTATTGGCAGCATCTCCATTGTGATAAATTTTACCTACTGCCATGGTTTTGTAATCAAAATTCTCAAAATAATCTGGCATAAAAGTAGATTGAGCCACGGTCTTATTTCCTTTTTTAATGTCAGTATCGTTTACCTGCAGGTAGTTGCCGCTGGTCGAGGGATAAAGTCCGGTCATAATACTGGCTCGCGAAGGCCCACAGATGGGTGCCTGGCAATGAGCGTTGGTGAAAAGAGTTGCTCGCGAAGCGAGTCGGTCTATGTTTGGTGTGTAGGCTTTTATACTTCCGTTCATACAACCTACATAATCATTTAAATCGTCGATGGCAATAAAAAGAATGTTAGGTTTTTCCTGCGCTTTGGCAAATGTAAAGCCCAGAATCAATAACATGAAAAAGCTTAATTTTTTCATAAAGAAGACTTTTTTATTAAAGATACAAAGAATGATAATTATTACTTTTAAGATTTTCATTATTTTTGATGTTAATAATAGTAAAATTTTAATGCAAAAATTGTTGGTTCGATTTATTTCATTATCATTAACCTATGCCTAATAAGTTTTTGCTCAATAATTGGAGGGAATATTTTTTACAATTAAACATTTAAAAACCATGAAAAAGCTTTTTTTATTTATTATAGCTACAATTATTACAACTTCATTATACGCCCAATTCGGCGTTTCTTACCATTTAAACAATGCTTACATTGGAATTAACTATCAATTCAACGACCGCTTTTTGCCGGAGGCGCGTTTTAGTACATTCGAGAATTTGGGGAATATTGACTGGGAATTAAATTTAAGTTATATATATTTTAACAATGAAATAGTTGATGCATATGCAGGTGTTGGCGTCACAAACTTTAGCAGCAGTGAATTTATCTCCTATTTTGTAGCTCCTATTGGTTTAAATATTTATCCATTTGAAAATAAAGCGTTTGGTTTTTTAATAGAGGCTGCTCCTATGGTTGGTGAGGAGGTTATTTTGCGAGGTAATGCTGGTATTAGATTCAGGTTTATGACTACTGAGGAGGAGGAGTAGGGTGAAGTTGAATTAGTGGGATATAGCAACATCAGATTATTGTTTTATCCAAGTAGTAATTTCTATTGGAACGGAAGATCCGAAATCCTATTTTAATTTTTAGAAGAGAGGGTGGGAAATAAGGGTAAAAATGGTTTTGAAACACGACTGCTTTTCACACATGATTTCTTTGCAACAATTTTTTAAATTTGATAATCACTTAAAAATTTTAATAAATGAAAAATCATAAGAGATCTATCATTTCTATATTTTTTTATTTGGCTTTAGTAGCTTTTTTATCCAGTTTTCTTTTACTGGTAGTTTATGGTCAATTTAATTTAAATGTTGTGGGGGTGGCATTATCCATGGTCGTTAGTTTGCTGGCTGCAATATCTTTAGGTCTCACTAAGTATCATTTAAATAAATCTGATGATTTAAAGTAAATATTTTATATTAACTCAATTTTCACAATGAAAAATCAAACTCTTTTAGGTAAATTAATTGTTCATTTTCTGCCATTATTATTACTATCCATTTATTCCGGATATATTTTTAGTGAAAAAGGTTTGCCGGCCGGCACTGATCATTGGCGGTTTTATGCTTCATTAACTGGTTTTGTTTTTCTTTTGCTGTTATTGGTTGCTTCTTTAATCATGTTTATCAAAAAACATAAAATCAAATTTCATAGTTTGCTCAAATCGCAAAAAAATTGTGATTAATAAACTAAACCTTACTGAAATGAATGAGGTACTTGATATTACTTACAAGGTGGCTATCATTATTTAAGTATTTACCTGTTTCAATTATTTTTTTATATTTTAGTCTTCTACTCTTAATCAATACTTGTTTGCTTTGTCCATCATTTTGATTATTCACCCAGTTTCAAATAAAAAGGTAAATTAGTTTAATGCTGCATGGCAGTCGGTAACTGATTAGAAATTTCAAAACAATTTCCGTGGTTAAAGCATTTTCTTAAAGTTAATTTGATATAACACTATGGACTCGTTAACACAATTAACTTTAGGTGCCGCAGTAGGTGAGGCTGTTGCAGGTAAAAAAGCTGGCAATAAAGCCATTTTCTGGGGAGCCATCGCCGGTACCATCCCCGATCTGGACGTGATAGCTGGCAACTTTATGAGTACCGTAGACGCCATGGCCTTCCACAGATCAATTACACATTCCATCACCTTTGCTCTCATCGTTTCTCCTGTTTTTGGGTTTCTATTAAAAAAAATATATTCCAAATTAAATATATCCTGGCAACGCTGGTCACTTCTATTTTTCCTTGGTTTCTTCACTCACACCTTGCTCGATTGCTTTACTACCTGGGGTACTCAACTACTTTGGCCTTTTGCCGACACCCGATTTGCCTTTAAAAGTATTTTTGTCATCGATCCTTTGTACACCTTGCCTTTATTAATTACCACAATCTGGCTCATGTTTTTATCTAAATCGAGGAGTAAAAGACGCACTCTCAATATTATCGGGATTTCATTAAGTTCATTGTATTTGTTGCTTACCTTGCTGGCCAAGCATCAGGCAAACCAGGTTTTTGAGGCTTCATTTGCCCGGGAAGATATGAAAATAGAAAGGTTTGCTACTCGTCCTTCACCACTCAATATTATTTTATGGACTGCCAATGCGGAAGTAGAAGAGGGTTACTATACCGGGTATTATTCTTTTTTTGATGATGATAAGCAGATTGAATATTCTTACTACCCAAAAAATCATGAACTTATAATAGAAAATATGCCCACATCGGAAGATATAAATCAATTGATTGGCTTAACTAATGATTGGTTTACAATTAATATGGAGGAAAAGGTTTTAGTTTTCAACGACCTAAGATTTGGCACCTACGCAGGCTGGCAAAAAGATGATGATAACTTTGTTTTTTCTTATAAAATAACCAAAAAAGATGGAGCCGTTGAGATAACAGAGTCGGAAAGAGATATAACCAATGGCCCTGATTTAATGGCCGATTTGTGGAGGCGAATTTGGGCAGAATAACCTTACTGTTTTTTTATGCAAGCAGTGGATAGTTAACCAACTAAAACCTGAACCACTATAAATATTTTATAAATTTATTTTTTGCCAAACATTAATTTTTAATACTCATTAAAGAATTATATTATTTACAATTTATACCTTTTTAATAATGAAAAATAGTATTGTTTTTTTATTCATCGGGCTTATGGCTCTGCAAACCAGTTGCAAAGTATTCAAATCTTCAAAACCCACCGAGGAAACCGGTAAGGAGTCGACAGATAAAAAGGGAGATGGAGATTTGAAGGCATACAAAAAAGTGATCACCGAGAAAGCCGAAACCGATACAGGTATGTTTCTGGTTCACAAAATTGACAATGATTACTATTTTGAAATACCTGATAGTTTGATTGGTAGGGAAATGCTGATGGTAAGTCGTATTGCCAAAGCGGCTGATAAATTGGCTTACGGGGGCGAAAATATACATAATCAAGTAATGCGTTGGGATAAACTTGACGATAATTTATTGCTGCGGGTGGTTAGTTACAATAATGTAGCTAATGATTCTTTGCCCATTTATCAATCAGTTCAAAACTCCAATTTTGAACCCATTGTGATGAGTTTTGATTTACAAACCATATCAGAAGATTCCGCTAACTACGTTATAAAGGTTACCAATCTTTACAATACGGATGTACCTGCCTTAAACATTGGCAGTCGGCTGAAAAAACGCTACAAGGTTTCTTCTTTGGACAAATCCCGTTCCTTTATCACTTCCGTGAAAAGTTTTCCAATGAACATAGAAGCCCGGCATATTATGACCTACAAAGCGGCAAGCCCTCCATCCAATGCTACAACGGGGTCTATTTCTGTAGAAATAAATAATTCATTGGTCTTGTTACCTGAAGAGCCCATGCAGCCGCGATTATTTGATCAGCGAGTTGGATGGTTTACCACCAGTCAGGTAGACTATGGCCTTGATGCGCAAAGGGCAACTAAACGCACCTATATTCGTCGATGGAGACTTGAGCCATCCGACATGGAAGCTTATAAAACAGGTGAATTGGTAAAACCTAAAAAGCAGATCGTGTATTACATCGACCCCGCTACTCCAAAAAAATGGCGACCTTATCTCAAACAAGGTGTAGAAGATTGGCAGAAAGCTTTTGAGGCTGCCGGATTTAAAGAAGCCATCATTGCCAAAGATCCACCCTCAAAGGAAGAAGATCCTGACTGGAGCCCCGAAGATGCCAGATACTCTGTGATTCGCTATTTTGCTTCGCAAACCCAAAACGCCTACGGACCCAACGTGCAAGACCCACGTTCGGGCGAAATAATTGAAAGTGATATCGGATGGTATCATAATGTGATGAACCTGCTTCGTAACTGGTATTTTATTCAAACGGCTGCTGCCAATCCTTTGGCAAGAGGTCTCGAGTTTGAGGATGAAGTAATGGGAAGGCTGATCCGCTATGTCGCTGCTCATGAGGTAGGTCATACCCTTGGGCTCCCACACAATTTTGGCTCCAGTGCCGCCTACGCTGTAGATTCACTGCGTTCGCCAACTTTCACTGATAAATATGGCACTACACCTTCCATCATGGATTATGCTCGATTCAACTACATTGCCCAACCTGGTGATGAAGTTACTAATTTTTACCCAATAGTTGGCCCATACGATACTTTCGCGATTAAATACGGATACAGACCCATACCAGAAGCTAATTCACCAGAAGCAGAAAAACCAATTTTGCAAAGCTGGATTCTCGAGCATGAAGGAGATCCTATTTATCGTTTTGGCCGGCAAACTTCTACACCAATCGACCCGAGATCTACACGTGAATCACTAGGAGATAATGCTATGGCTGCTTCTAATTTTGGATTGGCCAATCTAAAAGTTATTGTAGAAAACCTGATGGAATGGACGGCTAAGGCAGGAGAAGATTATGATGATCTTGATGAAATGTATACGCAGGTAGTAAGCCAGTGGGGGCGTTACATGGGGCATGTGTTGGCCAATATTGGGGGTGTATACGAAACTTTTAAAGCAGTGGGTCAGGAAGGGCCGGTGTATGAGCCTGTGCCCGCTCCATTGCAAAAGGAAGCCATGCGTTTTTTACACGAAAATGCTTTTGCCACACCACATTGGCTTATTAATAATGAAATTTTAAGAAAATTTGAAGCCGCGGGTGCAGTAGAACGAACCAGAGAAAACCAGCAAGAAATTTTGGCAGAACTAACAAATCCCAGTAGATTGGCCCGCTTAATCGAGGCGGAAGCCGTTGTAGGCAATAAAGCCTATGGTATCGTGGAAATGTTTGACGATCTACAAGAGGGAATTTTTGATGAAATTATCCGCAAGCGTCCAGTATCAATATTCAGGCGTAATCTGCAGCGTGCCTATGTTGATAGATTACAAGTTTTAATGGAGAAAGAACAATCGGAAGTTCCTTCCTCTTATCGGCAATATGTAGGTTACACTGCTATAGATGTTAGTCAATCGGATATTAGGCCGGTGGTTAGGGGTAAGTTGTTGGAATTGCAACAGACATTGAAAAGGGCCAGCCGAAATTCTCGTAATGATCTTACACGTTATCATATTCAAGATTTGATAGAGCGTATAGATAATATATTAAACCCGAAAGGCTAAATTATAAAATAGTCATCTAAATATTAAAATAGATTTTTCGTTAGTTGTTGTATGATATTTGAATAACGTTGAACAATTATTGTTTAACTTTTCTCGATTGCTTAGTAGGTTTTGTTATAATTAAATTGACATCATCTGTAAAAATTCTCATCATTATTACATCAGCATAATTTATTTTGGAGTTTACCGGATGTTTGGTTGTATTTTATTAGTTGGTAATTTATTGCAAACAAATTATATTTTGCATAATTTGGTATAAATGTTAAGCTAATTGCTTTTTATATTAAACAAAAACCTACTCAAATGCATACGATATTTTCTCGCTCCTTATTTGATACCATTCATGAAGGTATTATTGTGATGGATTTTGAAGGTAATGTAATGGCGACAAATAAGCCATTTTATAATATGCATGGCTTAAGCAAGGATTTCTCGAAAAAATTTACGATTTACGATAGTAGAAAACATTTCAATGTACATTATTTAGATGGCAAAGAGTTGCCGTTTGATCAGTGGCCGTTTTTTCAGGCTTTGCAAGGAATTTATTTAAAAAACCAAATTTACAAAGCATCAAATATCGATAATGGCCATAGTTTTTTTGGATTATTTAATACCAGCTTGTTTAGCGACGAGTCTCAAGATACCAAGGCAATTATTATTTCAATTACTGATATTTCAAGTTATATTGAGGCTAAAAAGAACGTTGAAGAAAAAGAAAGACTCCTTTCTGCCATTATAAATAATTCAGAGGATGGAATTCATGTCCTAAATTTGAATTCAGGATGTTATGATTTTATGAGCCCGGCACAAGAAAGGCTTACCGGTTTTTCTATTAGTGAACTGATGTTCAATTTAGAGGAGGCATCTAACAGGTTACACCCGGAGGATAAAGAAACAGTTAATCAATATCTGGAACAGGTAATGCAGGGTAAAAATCCACATAAACCTACGGAGTATCGCTGGAAAACCAAGTCAGGTGAGTATCGCTGGTTTAGTGATAGCCGCAGAGCTATAATGGAAAATGGCAAGCCAACAAAACTTGTAGGAGTTAGCCGCGACATTACTGAAAAGAAGCAATACGAACAAGATCTTGAAAAACTCAACGAATTATTGACCAATATGCTTTATATGGCCGCGCATGATATTAAGTCGCCATTGGTTAATATGAAAATCATGTTGCAAATGATGCAAGAAAATACAAGTGAAATTGAGTTGTTTTTGCCCAAATTACACACTTCTGTAAATAATCTTGAGTCAGTAATTGCCGGCATAGGAAAATTAATAGAAGCACAGATCAATAATAATTTAGAAATAAGCTTAATAAAATTAAAAGATGAGATAGAAAATATAAAATCTGTCAACCAAGCTGAATTGGATAGTTGCGGTGGCAGTATTCAAGTTGAGGTAGAAGATGGGCTTCAGTTTAATTTTGTAAAACAATATTTTGATAGTATTGTAGGTAATTTAGTCAGCAACGCTATCAAATATAGAAATCCCCGAAGGAAGTTAAATATTAAGGTTACTGCTGAGAGAGAAGACAATAAAAGCATAAAACTTATGGTATGTGACAATGGTACCGGAATTGATTTACAAAAACATGGAAATAATTTATTTAAACCTTTTAAAAGATTTCATCCTACCGTAAATGGATCAGGCATAGGCTTATATTTAATCGATAACCTGATCAGGAAAAACGGCGGAAGTATTGCAGTAGATAGTAAACCCAAATTGGGCACATGTTTTACCTGCTTACTTTATGATTATTTGCCTGCCAAATCACTTGCTAGTATTTATGCTTCTCAATCTCATGTGTAATTAACACACTAGTGTAATGTATTTTTTTTCAAATTTATTTTACCTCCATTATTTTTTAATGATAATTTCTTATGGATATTTTTTTCCAATCATTCGTTCCAGGCGTTTTTGCTATATTACGAATATTTATAATTGCTATCACAGCTGGTCTGCTCGTGAGATTCAAATTTGTTTCTGATGAGCATATCAATGGACTTTCCAAGGTGACTATTCTGGTATTTTTGCCCTGCCTTATTTTTTCAAAGATCACCAATGTCTTTAATCCTGGTGAAATGGAATTTTGGTGGGTATTGCCGCTTTTGGGTATGGCTTTTTTGCTAGTAGGCATTGGTACAGGCAGAATACTTTTCTGGAAAGATTTCAATCAAAAGCGCCACCTGGTGGCGATGGCCGGCATGCAAAATGCGGCTTACCTGGTGCTGCCGGTAGGGGAGGCCCTGTTTCCGGAACAGTTCGATACATTTACCGTGTACGTATTTCTTATTGTGCTTGGCGTAAGCCCGGTGATGTGGACACTGGGTAAAGTACTTACCACCGGCCAGTTCACCGATGGTGGTTTCAATTGGAAACAATTGATCACGCCCCCTTTTGTAGCCAACATACTGGCCATCAGCATGGTGCTTTTAAATTTGCACACGCATGTGCCAGAATTTATCGCTTCTCCTATTGACATGCTGGGTCAGGCGGCGGTGCCGGTGGTTACCTTTGTGCTGGGAGCCACGCTAGGAGGTATTTCCCTGAGAATATGGCCTCACTGGCTGGATATTTTGCGGGTAATGCTGGTTAAATTTATCTGGATGCCTTTGCTGGTGTTGATATTACTTTTGATTTTCAATGTATACCAGGATGAGCAGCTACTGGCTGAATTACTGATCATCCAGGCCAGTTCGGCACCAGCCACCAGTATTATCCTTATGAGCAGAACCTACGGAGGCAATGTACAGGAAACGGGCACTACCATGCTCTTCAGCTATTTTGTTTGCCTGCTTACCATTCCCATTTGGATCAGTGTGTTGAGAATGGTGGTGTAGTGTTATTGCCAATCAGGATTAGAACTTATTCAGGTTTTTTTTGATTACGCCCCGTTGGGGCTTAGATTAGATTCCTTTTTAATGCCAGGGGCTGCACCCCTGGTTAGTGATTGCGCTCCTTTGGAGCTTATATTACCAGAAAGTAAAAAAGACCAAGCATATTTATTAGTATGAAATCCTATTGTCAAGCCCCAACGGGGCGTAATCAATAGCCCAGGGCGAAGTCCTGGGCTGAAGATAAGTAACGGATCTAAGCCCCAACGGGGCGAAATCAACAACAACGCATGTAGGCATAACATATTCCAAAGCCAATTTTTTCATATAGAATTACTCAACTATCTTTGCTTCATGTATTGCCACCGGAAAATATTATTAGCACTCTGGAAAAGATAAGCTTACAAAAGCTGCTGTTCTTATTATCCAATCTTCAAGATAAAAAATCATATCATTTTGTGCCTTACAAGTTTGGATGTTTTTCTTTTCAAGCCAACGCTGACCTGCATACCATGCAAAAATACGGTCAGGTAACTGCCGGAGAAACCAATTGGCGTAAAACTGATGACGAAGATTATTTATCAATACTGAATAGAAAAGACCAGGCAGCTATCAAACACCTTAGAAAAAATAATGCTAAATAAGCCAGTAAAACAGGAAACCATTTTATTTACAATTGGCTATGAAGGCATCACACTGGAACAATACATTAACAAACTGATCATTAATGATGTAAAAGTGCTGTGTGACGTGAGAAAAAATCCATTAAGTATGAAATATGGCTTAAGCAAAAACCAGTTGAAAAATGCTTGCCAGGGTGTAGGGATTGAATATGTTCATATTCCGGAAGTAGGCATTGCTTCCGATAAAAGGCAGAAGCTTAAATCGCAGGCGGAATATGATGCTTTATTTCTACATTATAGAAAAGATACTTTAGCGGATGAACAGGTAAAAATTCAGGAAATTTTTCTTTTACTTCAAAATAAGAAGCGGATTGCCCTTACCTGCTTTGAAGCCAATATCCATCAATGCCACCGGAAGCATTTATCTGATTCGATTGCTGCTTTGTCTGAGTTTAACTATAAACTAATGCATATTTAATGACTAAGACCAGGGAACTTATCCAACCATTTTTCTAAAACCAAAGCCTTTCATTTTTTCCCGGGAACCACTCAGGTTCATCATTTTATTGCCAGGAATCCCTTTGTAATCATTGGTACCTTTCATCCAAAGAAGGTTAGGCAATTAAAGTTATTTGATTAGTATGTTTTTTACAGCTTAAAAAAATTGTTGATTATAATAAGTTGTACTCTTGAATAATTTTTCCTA
>Ga0207419_1000772_pt1 | contig 26728 bp, 28 predicted proteins | sample ElkSloMetagenome_4_FD_184723 | JGI IMG/M metagenome (GOLD analysis project Ga0207419, IMG submission 184723) | Hot spring microbial communities from Elkhorn Slough, Monterey Bay, USA - MD2A (version 2) | ecosystem: Environmental > Aquatic > Marine > Intertidal zone > Estuary: Microbial mat ... | reverse complement strand
TCTAAAACTTAATGGTGTAAAAAAGCTCAACCATTTCGATTCAAATCGTGGTGCTATAGTTACAGTATTTATTATACGGTTGCTTAGCTCATTTCCTGCACTAGTTAATGAGAAACTCCCTTGAGCACTAATAAGCCATTTCTTAGCTAACCGATAGTCTACCAAAAGATGGAGCGCCGTAGGTAATTGTATATCTACGTTCTGATTATCTGAAGTACTGTTATAGTTATTATCTAAAAAGTCTTGAATATCCTCTTCGGCATTGGCGGTATTTATGGTGGCATTCATATCATAGGTGGTAATTTCAGCGTTGTCATAAGAAATTGAACCAATGTCTGTAATGGAGGCCCCTATTTTTAGTTTGTAAGCATCCTGAAAATACCTTGTATTGTCGTTATCCCGATCGGGATGCCATTGGTATACAAAACCAACATCCAATCCAAATCCACCAGTTAGGTCTTCAAAATCAAGATCATCACCATCAAAATTCTCGGTATTTCCGTAGTTGATGCTGCCCGTTGAGTTTAAAGTTTCAGTAGCGGCGGTATAACTTCCAGAAAACCCAGGTGTACTAGCGTAGGCAACACCGGCACCTTGTAAATATTTTAAAGTGACACCACCTGTGATGAGATGATTGGTTTTACTCATTAAAATACGACCATACGATAAACCAATTTCAAACCAGCCATGAGTGGTTCCTGTGAAATTAGGGGAGTCAAAACCAAAATCGTTATTGGTGTCAAAACCATCGGCCAAATTCTCGTACAGCTGTCCGTTTATATCATTAATATTAAACATGATACGACCTCGTGTAATAATTCCAATACTGCTTTTGGGTGTGAGGTTAAACATAAAGGAGGGGCCAACAGCATCAGCATTAAAGAAAAAGTTATTATTATCACTTGGGGATAAAGTGGCGTCAGCATCAAAATCAAATTCATCGGAAGAATTTATGACTTGGTTAAAATCAATACTTGCATAATCACTCCCACCAAAGAAGCTTGCCGAGCCTATATTTATATCCGCCCTAAAATTAGAGGCCACAATATTGGCAGGGTTATAAATGACGCCATGAATACCAGCGTAGTTATCTACAGAATGACCTACATAGCTTTGGGCATTAAGATTAAAGGCCATGAAAAATAAGAAGCTAAAACTTAAGATTGAATACTTCACCACGTAAAAAATTAGGTTAATAGTAGGACTAAAGTAAATAATATTTTTTACTAACCATAAAGTGCTATGGTTATCCGCTTTTATTCGTGTGAAGGTTAACGCTAAATTGGTTTTACATGAAAAGGAATTTAACCACACCAATAAAAGCTATGAAGGCAATAAATGCAATTAAAATCCAGATACTTCCTGTGTAATATTTTCTATGTAATTTTAAATCCTTCCGATAGGCATAGACCATTGCAATTATAAATACAACGGCAAACACAACCCCAAATATTAACTGACCGTTTGTAAACATATTTCATTTATTGAGTTACGAAATTACTAATTAATTGCTCAACAGAACATAACATTAACAAAACCCTAAGTAAGAATTTGTTTGTAATTTGCAAAATAATAACTAAAACTTAAATAGTTCTCATGAAAGATAAGATAGACGCGGTTAAAGCATTTCATACAGCTTTCAAAATCGGTTACAGAACAACACCAAAGGCCAATTTAGGTCTAGAAAAAAATATGTTGCGTTATAAATTAATGCGCGAAGAAAATGAAGAATACCTCGAGGCAGCTAATAATGGTGATTTGGTTGAGGTGGCCGATGCTTTAGGTGATATGTTATATATCTTATGTGGTACCATAATTGAACACGGTTTGCAACATAAAATTGAAGCAGTTTTCGAAGAAATACAACGTAGCAATATGAGTAAGCTCAACGAAGAAGGTGAACCCATTTATAGAGATGATGGTAAAGTTTTAAAAGGCCCTAATTATTTTAAACCCAATTTAAAAAAGATTTTAGAAGAGTAATAATTCATCAACTAGTTAACAGGGTATCTCCAGCCGTGTGGGTCATCAGTTAAGTTGTGCTGTATATGGGTTAGTTTTTGTTTAAAGAATTGAGCATAGCTATCTTCAAATTGCGGCAATTCAAAAACATCATCAGCATGTTCAAAAGCTTCTATAGGGCTTATAACTGCAGCAGTACCTGCACCAAATATTTCTTTCAGCGTTCCATCTGCCGCTGCTGCTTTTATTTCAGATACTTTAACGGGTCGTACCTCGCAATTAATGCCTTCGTCTTTGGCTAGTTGAATAACGCTTTTTCGAGTGACCCCATCCAGAATTCTGTCACTGGTAGGTGCGGTTAATAGTTGGTCATTTATTCTAAAAAAGATATTCATCGTACCAGCCTCCTCAAGATAATCGTGAGAACTAGCGTCGGTCCAAATAATTTGCTGAAACCCTTTTTTCTGCGCGAGTGTAGTAGGATAAAATTGTGCGGCATAATTACCTGCAGCTTTTGCGAAACCAACTCCGCCATCAGCAGATCGGCTGTATTTCTCAGCAAACAAAACACGCACAGGTTGATTATAATAAGCTTTCGCTGGAGATAAAATAATCATAAATCTATACGAATTTGCAGGCGAAGCCGAAATAGCTGGTTCTGTGGCAATCATAAACGGCCTAACATATAAAGAATTACCTAAACCAGGTTTAATCCAATCCTTTTCTAATTTAATGAGCTGTTTTAAACCTTCAAAGAAATAAGCCTCGGGAAATTCTGGCATGGCCAATCGAGCTGCCGAAGTATTAATGCGTTTAAAGTTTTGCTCAGGTCTAAATAAAAATAGGCCACCATCTTGATCTTTATAAGCTTTCATGCCTTCAAAAACGGCTTGACCGTAATGAAATACACGGGCAGAGGGTTCTATCGTCATAGGCTCGTATGGTTTAATCGTAGGATTTTGCCATTGGCCATCTATAAAATCGCAAGTAAACATATGATCTGTAAAAACACGTCCGAAAGAAAGATGTTCAAAATCAACCGAATTAATTTTAGAAGATTCAGTGTTAACTACAACGATTTCGTTAGAACTATATTTAGACATGGAGATGGATTTAAATTGCGCTGCAAAAGTAAGAAATGATTATGGTTAAAAAAAGGTAATATTATCTTAAAATCATTAACTTTGCTTTAGAAAAACCAGTTGAAAATTACTTATTATGAAAAAAATTACAGGTCTCTTTATTGCATTAGCTTTCATCTTTGCGTGCAATAATTCTGAAAAGCAAACCACAACAACCGAAGCAGAAACCACTGAAAAAGAATTGGCCTATGCCTCTTTTGGAGACAAAATATCGGCAGAAGATGTGCTTTCTAAAGAAGACATTATAGCAACTTACGACAATCTAAAAGTAGGCGATACCATTAATACAAAAATGGCGGGTACTATTAAAGAAGTATGTTCTAAGAAAGGATGTTGGATGACCCTAGATTTAAATGGCGAAGATGAAGTCATGGTAAAATTTAAAGACTATGGTTTCTTTATGCCTTTAAATGCTAAAGGTGATGTGATTGTAAACGGTAAAGCTTTTGTCTCTGAAACAACAGTTGAAGAATTAAGACACTACGCTGAGGATGCTGGTAAATCTGAAGAAGAAATAGCTTCCATTACCACGCCTGAACGAACTTTATCATTTGTGGCCGATGGTGTTTTACTCCAACAGTAAACTTTCCATTATAGCATTGGTAGTTCTGGCTATATCCTTTTGTGGCTGCTCAGAAGCTAAGGAAGATACAGAAAATAAAAGGTCAAATAAGAAGACCAATTATGTCATGTATCAGCCTTCAGAGATGGCTAATTTCATGAATGCCATGTATGCATATAATTCACAAGTAAAAAAGCAAATTCAAGCAGGTGAAACCCCTATGAATCTGCCATTAGATCTACTCAAGTTACATTCCGCAGAAATGTCTGAAGGAAAACATCGCAGTGCTAACTGGAACCGTGTTGTAAATACTTTTATTGCAAGTCAGACACAGATTACTGAAGCTGATAGTCTTTCTAAAGACGCCTTGATAGACCGCTACAATACGGCTATTAATAACTGTTTAGCATGTCATAAAACAGAGTGTGTAGGCCCCATACCACGTATTAAGAAATTACTTATTAAATAGTTTATTTGAAGCGTCGCATCATTACTACGGCAGATGGTTCTAAGACCATACAAATAGAGGATTGGAATGAGCAGTATCATTCCGTCCATGGGGCTATTAATGAGGCTAAACACGTTTTTATAAAATATGGGTTACAACATGTTTTCAATAGTTACAAGTCTAAGGATGATTCTCATCCAATTTCTTTACTAGAAATAGGGTTTGGTACGGGGCTCAACGCCTTTTTAACTTTATTAGAAACTGAAAAAGCTCAACACCCTATTAATTACGTCGGGGTTGAAGCTTATCCCGTATCACCACAAGAAATTGAAGCTTTAAACTACGTAGAGTTGGTGGCGCCTGCTCAGACCAATCTGTTTAACAAATTACACCATATAGCGTGGAATTCACCTTATGATCTAACCAACTTTTTTAAGCTCACAAAGCGTCAGATGTACTTTAAAGAGCTCAGTGATGTTAATGATTATGACCTTGTATATTTCGATGCCTTTGGGGCACGTGTGCAGCCCGAACTTTGGACCGAAGAGGTATTTAAGTCCATGTTTAAAGCCCTAAAGCCAAACGGTGTTTTGGTTACTTATGCTGCAAAAGGCAGTGTGAGACGAGCGATGCAGGCTGTTGGTTTTATCGTAGAGCGTTTAGACGGTCCACCAGGTAAGCGTGAAATGTTACGCGCCACCAAAAGCCTTTAAACTTTAGAAACGGTATTAAACGTTAAATCCTAATTAAATTGGGAGGCATCAGATTGTAGCTTTTGTATCTTTTACAAAAATTTCTTAAATGATTGTATTAATTACAGGAGCAACGGGTTTAATAGGACAAGAAATTGTAAGACTATGTCATCAACAAAATATTGTTGTACATTATTTAACCACATCGAAGTCTAAGTTATCCCAGAATGAAAACTATAAAGGATTTTATTGGAATCCTTATAATAATGAAATTGATCATGATTGTTTTGAAGGAGTTTCGGTCATTATAAATTTAGTAGGGGCTACTATTGCTAAGCGTTGGACCAGTGCTTATAAAAAAGAAATATTACAAAGTAGAACACGCACAGCTCAACTACTACTAGATACCATTTCAGAGCATCAGTATCCTGTTAAACATATAGTTTCAGCAAGTGCCATTGGCGTTTATCCATCTAGCCTTACACATTATTATGATGAGGACTATGATCAGGTTTCAGATAGCTTTCTAGGTGTCGTTGTAGAAGGTTGGGAAAATGCCATAGATAAGTTTAAGGCAGCCCATATTGCTGTAAGTAAAATACGTATTGGTTTAGTACTATCAGAAAACGGTGGCGTTTTACCCAAAATCATGCAACCTGTAGATTACTATGTTGGTGCTGCCTTTGGTAGCGGTGAACAATGGCAGAGCTGGATTCATTTAAACGATCTTGCGCGTTTGTTTTTATTTGTCTTAGAGCATGAATTAGAAGGCACTTTTAACGCTGTAGCTCCTAATCCAGTAACTAATGAAGAACTTACTAAAACCGTGGCAACCATTTTAGATAAACCTTTGTGGTTACCCAATATTCCCGAACCAGCTATGGCTTTAGTATTAGGTGAAATGCATATTCTACTGTTTGAAAGTCAACGCGTTAGTGCCGATAAAATACAATCTGAAGGCTTTGACTTTAAATTTCCCAATCTCAAGCCAGCTTTACAAGCTCTTATAAATGAATAGTTTTCATTTACTTCCTAAATTTTATACCTTGTAACTATTAGCAGAATTTACAATTCATCATTTATATTCTACAGTTCAGTAATTATACTTAGTGAATCTTAGAATGTAGTCTCATATTTGTACGAATACTAATCAAAAAAATATATAGCTATGATAAAACTAATAGTACTTTATTTAAGCATAATTATGGCCTCGTATGCTCAGCAACCCACATGGGATATTACAGTGAAAGTCACAGACGCCTCCAGTAATTCAGGAAAAATGTTTATTGCAGTTTATGATTCTAAAGATGCCTTTTTAAAAGACACCTTTGTTGGCGAGCGCAGTTTAATAGAAGATAACAGTTGTAAAGTCACCTTTAAAGATATACCAAAGGGTGAATATGCTGTATCTGTTTTTCATGACGAAAATGATAACGGTGAGATGGATACCAACTTATTTGGGGTGCCCAAAGAAGATTATGGCTGCTCTAATGGAGCTAAAGGTTTTATGGGGCCACCAAAATGGGAAGATGCTAAATTTACTTTAGCGGATGCAAACGAAACCATACACATTAAACTATAAACTTATGAGACATTTAATAATTATCATATTTCTTGGTTTTTGTAGTTTCGGGATAGCTCAGAATAATTTCGATACCGCTATGGAAAAAGCATTTCAGTACTGGGAAAAAGAGGGAATAGATAAGGCAGAGCATATGTTTGAGCGTATTGCTAACGCAGAACCTAACCGCTGGTTACCGCATTACTATATTGCGCAAATTAATAGCATTAAAAGTTGGCCTGAAAAGGACGAAAATATTATTACTGCCCAACTTAAAAAGGCCCAAAGACACATAGACAAGGCAGCTGGCATAAAGCCAAATCATCCAGAGATTTTAGTAATGCAGGCACAGATTCTTACGAATTGGATTGCCTTTGATGGTATTACTTACGGTATGAAATACTCATCTAAAGTTTCACAATTGTATGAAAAGGCAGCAGCTATAGCTCCTAATAATCCAAGAGTGGCTTTTTGCAAAGCCGAATGGCAAATGGGAACAGCCAAATATTTTGGACAAGACCCTTCACAATTTTGTGAGGATATTGCAACTGCCGTAAAACATTTTGAGTCTTACGAACCAACAACGCCATTAGATCCAAATTGGGGCGAAAAAAGAGCTATAAAAGCTTTAGAAGACTGTGAGTCTTAATTTTAATGTCCATTTTTGATGAAGCGATTTTTTAAAACCTTGGCAACAGGCATTCTCATAGCCGCAGTACTTATGTTGTTAGATCAGACCATGCGCTATGTTTCGGGTGATGATATCCAGTTAGACGCTAATTTCCTGGAAATATTTAGCTACTATGTGATCTACTCTGTGCCACTTACTTTAGTAAATTCTGCCTTTTTTAAGTATTTAAACGAAAAAGTGCAATGGCAAAAATACCAAAGGTTTCGTTTTATCATTGGTTTTGTGGGCAGTGTGTCACTCACATTAATAACAATTTTTTTTATTCGCTTATTCATTTCGTTAGTAATAGAAAATGAGACTTGGAATTACTTTATAACCAATGAAACATTTCGTTATTATCTGAGTGTTCTCATGGTAACTTTGGTAATTTCATTATTCTTCCATGCCGTATATTATTACAAGGAGCTTCAAAAAACAAAAGTAAAAGAGCAAAAGGTTATAGCAGGTACTGCTAGTGCTAAATTTGATGCCTTAAAAAATCAATTAGATCCGCATTTTTTGTTTAACAGTCTCAATGTGCTTACCAGTTTAATAGAAGAAAATCCTAACAGTGCGCAGAAATTTACAACATCACTCTCAAAAGTGTATAGATATGTTTTAGAACAAAAAAGCAAAGAGCTAGTTACTGTAGATGAGGAATTAAATTTTGCGAGAACATACATGTCTTTACTTAAAATGCGTTTTGAAGACAGTATTGTTTTTGATATTCCTGATAAAGCACTTAATCCAGACTCAAAAGTAGTACCGTTATCACTTCAGTTATTACTAGAAAATGCTGTAAAGCACAACATGGTGACTTCAAATAGGCCGCTTCATATTAAAATCTATGAGGAAAACAATCATTTAGTGGTGATGAACAATTTGCAGCCCAAACAAATTGTAAAAAAGAGTAGTGGTGTTGGACTAGAAAATATAAAACAACGGTATCAATTATTAACCAATAGAACGGTTTATATAAATAAAACATCGACGCACTTTTCCGTAGCTATACCTATGTTAACTAAACAAGTATCAATTATGAAATCTATTGTAAAAACAGATGACCAACTTGACGATAATTATTTAAAAGCCAAAAAGCGGGTAGAAGATTTAAAGGGCTTTTATTACAGTCTTTTATCTTACGTAGTCGTTATGCCATTTTTAATTTTTATATGGTATAAGTTTTCGAGATACACGATACAATGGTTTTGGTTTCCCTTAATAGGTTGGGCTATAAGTTTGGTGTTTCAAGCTTATAAAATATATGTAGATGATGGGGCTTTTGGTGCTAAATGGGAGCAGCGCAAAATAAAAGAATACATGGATAAAGACAATCAAAACCGTTGGAACTAAACACATAAAATATGGCAATTCAAAACAATCACTCAAAATATATTCGTGCTAAACATAAGGTAGAAAAAGAAAAAGGGTTTTACACTCATGTGCTTATTTACATCGTGGTTAACCTGGTTATTACGAGTGTAAAAATGGCTGATGATCTGGATTCCTGGAATCGGTTTTACGAGTCGTTTTTTTCGTTAAATGTTTTAGCCACTTGGGGTATTTGGGGTGTTTTTCTCATATTACATTACATCTCGTTTAAATATGGCCCAGATTGGGAAGAGCGTAAAATTGCTCAATTTATGAAAGAAGATTTAGAACAAAAAAATAACAAATTATAATAAGATGGAACCGTATAATTTTGAACCAAAAGAACCAGAACACACCCTCTCTGATTATAGAAAAGAAGAGGCCTACTTAAGAGCTAAGAAAAAAGTAGAAGCACTGAAAGGATTTTATTGGCACTTGGCTATATACATTGTCGTAAATATATTTTTAATTCTTGTAGTAGGTCTCAAATCCGATTCTGGATTTACTGGCTTTGGTACTTATGCTACAGCCATATTTTGGGGTGTAGGCCTATTATTTCACTTTATTGGTGTTTTTGGACCTGACCTCATATTTGGTCGTGATTGGGAAGAACGAAAGATTAAAGATTTCATGAAAAAAGAAGATAAGCGTTGGGAATAAATTAGTTAGAAGATCTGAAATAAATAAGTTATGAAAAACATTTGGCTATTTGGTGTACTCCTGTGTTTGATGAAAACGCTCTCTGCGCAGGACACTTTTATTATTAAAGATGTGGCGCTTTTCGATGGGGATAGTATTATGCCTAAAACTTCGGTTTATGTTGAAAACGGTACCATTGCGAAAATAGCCCCAGAGATCCATATAGCTACTGAAAAAATCATAGACGGTCAAGGTAAAACACTTATACCAGCACTATCTAACGCTCATGTTCATGCTTGGTCACCGGCGTCATTACAGGAAGCCGCCAAAGCTGGGGTTCTTAATGTTATGGATATGCACGGTGTAGAACCTTTTCAAATGGGGATGCGAAAACTTAAAGACTCTGTAAATTACGCCAATTATTATGTGGCAGGCTATGCAGCAACAGCACCAGAAGGTCATGGTACTCAGTTTGGTTTTCCAGTTCCAACATTACAACATCCAAATGAGGCCAAAGATTTTATACAAGAGCGTATAAAAGCACAAGTAGATTATATTAAGATTATTGTTGAACCGTATAAAAACACTTTATCCAAAGAAACCGTGGCCGGTTTAATTGAAGCCGCCCATGAGTTCCGTAAAATTACGGTGGTTCATGTAAGCCATTTGAGCGATGCTGTAGAAGTTATATCGAATTCTGCAGACGGATTAGCGCATATTTGGCGAGATAAAGCCATTGATACAACGACATTAAATAACCTAGCCTCATCTTACGATTTTTTTGTAATACCCACCTTACTCACAACCATAAAAGCTCATGAGCAAATGGGCTCAGATGCAAATGACTATTTATCTAAATCCGAATTACTAGCGGAGTTAAAAAAACTGCATCAAGCCAAAATACCTATTTTAGCAGGGACGGACCCGCCTAACTTGGGCATTAATTACGGTGATGATTTATATAAAGAATTACTATTGTTTAAAGACTCAGGAATGTCTACTGAGGCGGTTTTAAAAACCGCTACGAGCCAAATAGCTCAAGCGTTTAAATTAAAAGACTTGGGTTACATTAAGGAAGGTATTAAAGCTAATATGATTTTGTTTAGTGGCGACCTGGTGCAGGACTTAAACGTATTGTATAATGATAAAATAATTTGGAAAAACGGTAAGCGTATCAACCTATGAGAGTAATAATTATTGAAGACGAAAAACCATCCGCAAGGCGTTTGCAGCGCCTTTTAAGTGCTATTGATATTAATGCGGAAGTTATGTTGCATTCTGTTGAAGAATCTATAGAGTGGTTTCAAAACAACGCACATCCAGATTTAATTTTTTTAGACATTCAGCTTAGTGATGGGTTGTCTTTCGAGATTTTTGAAGCTATAGAAATTAATTCTGCTGTTATTTTTACTACGGCCTATGACGAATATGCTCTACAAGCCTTTAAACTCAATAGTATAGATTATTTGCTGAAGCCTATAGATGAAGACGAACTCTTAGAAGCGGTTAATAAATTTAAAGAACGTTCACCAAGCAAGTCTGCGGTCACCTTAGATTTTAATGATATTAAAAAATTACTGGTTAATCCCTTAGAGCGTGAGTATAAAAAACGATTTTCAGTAAAGATAGGACAGCATATTAAATTAGTTCCTGTAGAAGATATAGAATGTATTTATAGCGAAAACAAGGGCACTTATGCCTACACCGTAGACGGAAGAAATTATTTGTTAGATATGCCTTTAGAACAATTGGAAGACGAATTAAAACCAGAGACCTTTTTTAGAGTAAGCCGTAAGTTTTTTGTAAATATCAATGCCATTAAAGATATTATAAGTTATACCAATTCTAGATTAAAAGTTATTCTCAATCAATATAAATCTCATGATATTATTGTTGCTAGAGAACGTGTAAAGGATTTTAAAAACTGGCTCGAATAAGTTAAGACTTCTGGTCCTCATCTATACGGTTATCATCAAAAGCAGAGGGTAACAGCTTCGGAATAAATTTTATAAATAAGGGCAGGAGCAGCATACCACCCGGTAGCATAAAAATAGCTAAGCTAGGTATAGATTTAAAAATATCTATTAACTGGGACTGAATTTTCTTATGTTCTTCTTCCGTGAGATTGCGGTGGGTGGACTGGGCTAACAAATACATCGCCTGTTTACTTTCAGTTAATTCTCTGATAAGCCGCTTGCTATTCCGCCTTATAAGTTTAATAACTAATTTGCTACTGTTGTCGTAAAAACTTTGAGCTAGATTTTTAGAACTTAAAAAAGCCACATTATCCTTATGGTGCTCATAAAAATAATTTAAAGCATCTAAACTGTGTTGTAAATCCTCTTCAGTTAAACTTAAATCTTGTTTTAATCGGTGCAAAAAATTGCGCTCATTCGCATCAATGGTTTTATCGGTCCATGAGGCCATAGCTACAAGGTCTATGATGTAGCGTTTTTCAAGATCAAAATGTATTAATTTTATCGCTTCATCATAAGTTAATAACTCGTTATTCTTATATCTCATAGAGCTTTCCAGTAATTTAATGAGATTGGTATCGTATTCGGTTTTTTCAGTCTTTATCTCTAATACCGAAAACACAATCGTTTCAAAAGCAGCTTCTAAATTTGTAACATAAGCTCTTATATTGGTTTCACCCTTGAGATAACGGTCATAACCAAGAATATCTACAAAAAGTAGTGCATTAATTAAAAAGTGACTAAAGTTTTTTGAAATGACATTATGGTCTAAATGTATGCGCTTATGAATCATTTTTTCCAATAAGCCATCAGAGGAATTAGTGCTAAAAAATTCCTCGAAAAACGATTGCTTTTGAAGACTTATAGCTTTATAATACTCAATAAGGTGATTAATAAATGGCACCTCCTTTTGATTTTTGACATGTATAAAATAGTAGGACAGCAAAAGGTTGATTTTACAGCGCTCTTCTTCTGAAAAAATATTGGGGTAAGTGCTGTCTAAAACAGTGCTTACATTACTGCCATATATGAAACCGGTAGATTTTAAACGATTATAAAATTCAATCGTATTGGTATTTGCCCATCTGTTGTCGGGATGTTCGTTGAGTAATTTTTTTATCCAGCCATTGGCAGAAGGATTCATACTGAAATAAATTTGGGTCTAAAATATAAAATAAAAGCCATCAAAACTTGATGGCTTTTCACAAATATAACTATTAAAGTCTTATTCAGATTTTAATTGAACCACACGCTCAACCGTATTAAACGGTCCAGGAATTACTTTACCATTAGCATCAACTAATTCTAAATTAATGGTGACATCGCCCATAGGTAATCCAGATATAACATAAGGCTCCCAAGACGAAATTGTAAATTCTTCACCGTTTATTGTAGCCATGACTTTATTACCGTTTTCTGATAATTCGGTATTCAAAACAAAAAAGTCTAATAAGATTTCTTTTGCATCATCTCCTACATAAGTTCCTTTAGGCCTACTGTAGATTAATGTTGGTGCATTCATGTCTAAGCCAATGGTGTCTTCAGGATCATTACCCACAAGAAGTTTCCGTACCACAACAGAGTTATCATTTTTAACAGACTCGTGATAAGAACGGCTTAAAAATGCCACGAGGTGGTGAACGCCAGAAGGCACTTCCTTTTTTATATTCGGCTCGTAATGCGCTGAATATGGCATATTGTTTAATATAAAATGAATGTGTTGTCCTTTGTCTGAATTGGCTAGCGTTTCTGCATTTGGGCTCTCGGTTTGAGCGCCTAATTCATAATTTTCTACTTGAAAATTAAAATCTGCTTCACCGGCTGGTACTTTCATTTCATCAGAAGTTGCTAACATAAGTTTAGCATCTGCGTAAGCCGGTGACTCAGATAACGGTGCTATTGAAATTTTTGCAGCTGTAGTTTCTTCATTGGCATCGTAATTTTCAGAAGATTCTACCTGTCCTTCAGTCTCTGCCTTTTGGTCTTTACAGGCCGTTGCGAATACTATAGCAAATAATAGTGCAATAAGTTTAATCGATTTCATGTTAATTTATTTTAATGAAGTTAAAGTTACACATATGATTACTTCTTTGCAAAATTCTTGCTACCGAACTTGTAATTTTTTGATTACCATGATAAAAGTCATCTTTTAAGACAAGGCTTACGTTTAAATTTGATAAAACTTTGCAAATTAAATATGTGCCAACCCTTAATTAACAAATATAACGTACCAGGACCACGCTATACTAGTTATCCGACAGTTCCTTTTTGGAATATAAATACATTTTCTTTGCCACAATGGAGAACCGCTTTAGAACGCGCTTTTTCTGAGAGTAATAAAGAAGAAGGGATTAGTATTTATATTCATTTGCCATTTTGTGAAAGTCTATGCACTTTTTGCGGTTGTCATAAGCGTATTACTAAAAGGCACGAGGTAGAGCTCCCATACATTAAAACGCTTTTAAAAGAATGGGCCTTGTATCTTGATGCTGTTAATGCTAGACCAAAAATAAAAGAAATCCATTTGGGAGGAGGCACACCTACATTTTTTAGTGCTCAAAATCTTAAATTTTTAATTACAGAATTGCTTCAAAGAGCAGATCTGGCAGAAGACTATGAGTTTAGTTTTGAAGGGCATCCTAATAATACAACTGAGTTACAATTGCAAACGCTTTACGATTTAGGATTTAGGCGTGTAAGTTTTGGGGTACAGGATTACAATCCAACGGTTCAAAAAGCGATACATCGCCTTCAAACTTTTGAAGCAGTAAAACACGTTACTCAATTAGCCCGGTCTATAGGATATACTTCTGTAGGTCATGACCTCATATTTGGTTTGCCATTACAAACTGAAGCAGATGTTATTAAAACCATAAATTATACTAAAGAGCTTCAGCCAGATCGTATTGCTTTTTATAGCTATGCCCATGTGCCTTGGTTAAAGGGTAATGGACAGCGCGGATTTAATAAAGGTGATATTCCTAAAGGGCAAGAGAAACGTCAACAATATGAAACAGGTAAACGCTTGCTTCAAGATATAGGATATACGGAAATTGGTATGGACCATTTTGCACTATCTACAGATAGCCTATATAAAGCAACCACTCGAAAATCTTTACATAGAAATTTTATGGGTTATACCTCTTCCAAGACTAAAGTTATGATTGGACTAGGGGCTTCTGCTATTAGCGATAGCTGGTACGGTTTTGCCCAAAATGTAAAATCCTTAGAAGAATATACACATTTAATTGATGAAGGAGTTATTCCTGTATTTAGAGGGCATATTTTAGATAACAAAGATTTAGCTGTAAGACAGCATATTTTAAATCTTATGTGTCACTTTGAAACCTCTTGGGAAAAAGATGATCTAAAATTTAACGAATTAACAGAGGTAGTAATTAGTCTTAAAGAATTTGAGAATGACGGACTAATAGAGTTTTATAATTATGGTATGAAAGTTACGGAAGAGGGGAAACCCTTTATAAGAAATATCTGTATGGCTTTTGATTTATACTTAAAACAGCAACAACCTAATAGGCAGTTATTCTCTATGACCATATAAAATAAAATATTATGAAACGGATTATTGTACCCATTGATTTTTCTGAGCATTCTGAGTTTGCTTTAGAAGCTGCAGCTAATTTAGCAAGCAAGTACGGTTCTGAACTTATAGTTTTACATATGTTAGAATTGTCTCATGCTATATTGACCTCTAATGGTACTTCTATTAACGAAGAAGCCGTGTTTTACCTCAAATTAGCTGAACAAAAATTTGATGCCTTTTTAGATAAACCTTTCCTAGAAGGTATAAAAGTCACCCCAATTGTAAAACATTTTAAAGTGTTTAGCGAGGTGAATGATGTCGCCGTTCAGCATGAGGCTAATTTAATAGTCATGGGCTCTCACGGTGCCAGTGGCGTTAAGGAAGTTTTGGTAGGTTCTAATACCGAGAAAGTAGTGCGCCATGCAGATATTCCTGTATTAGTTATAAAACACAATCCTATTTTGTTAGATTTTGAAAATGGGGTGTTCGCTAGTGATTTTTCAGATGAATGCATCAAGGCTTATTTAAACGCTAAGACAACCTTTAATAAGTTAGGGGCTAAAATGCACTTAGTATATGTAAATTCACCAGATGGTAATTTTAGAAGTAGCTCAGAAATAGACAAACGCGTGTCTCTTTTCTTAAAAAAAGCAGATGGTGACTTGGATAATTTAACTAATGTCCATATTGTTTCAGACTATTCTATAGAAAAGGGAATTTTAAATTTTGCAAATACCATAGGTGCAGATTTGGTGGCTGTAGCCACTCATGGCCGTAAAGGTTTAGCGCATTTCTTTGAAGGAAGTATTTCCGAAGATTTGGCCAATCATTCTACATTACCAGTTATGACTTTTAAAATATAAATTATGGTATTTAACTTTACGCTCTAAGACGAGAAAACGCTAAGATCTTTTGGTTTTAGCGTTTTTTTATGAGCTATTACATGGAGTGCAATTTGCTTAATGGCAATTTACATTACTGGTGACTTCTGTAACTGCTGGTTTGGGTGAGATGTAAGGAATACCTAATCCCATACCTCTTAAAATAAACAAGATACCAATTATAACAACAAAAACAGGAATGGCTTTTTGTATGCGTTGTTTTATAGCCGTATTGAGAAATTTACCCAGGTAAATAGCAGATGTCATAAGCGGAATAGTGCCTAATCCAAAAAGAAACATATATAAAGCTCCTTCAAATAAACTGCCTGTTGCGATAGCACCAAATACGGCCATATAAACCAGTCCGCAGGGTAAAAATCCGTTTAGGAAACCAATAGTTAAAAACGTGTCAGCACTTTTTTTCTTTAAGGCTTGTCCTAGCCCAGTTTTTACTTTTGATATGGTTCTATGAAGCGGTTTAGAAAGATTGTATTTCGCAAATGTTTTATAAGGAATGAGAACAACAATAATCATTAAGACACCAATTGCTATAGAGACTTGTTGCTGTATTCCAAAAAGATTAAGACTTTTACCAAGTAAGCCGAAGACAAGCCCTATTAAGCTATACGCCATTAAACGGCCTATATGATAAGTCGTAATTTGACTTACTTTTTTAAAAGAATTGCTACGATCTACAGGTAACATAAAGGCAATAGGCCCACACATGCCTACACAGTGAAAGCTACCAAGTAAACCTAAAACAAGCGCTGAAATAAGCATAGTTTAGTAAGTCAATTTTTTCTTAAATAAAAACTCTTCTTCGTTATAAGTCCAGTATACTTTAATGTTCCAACGACCATCTAACAAACGCTTGTCAGGTATGAGCAAATTGTGATTAGATAAAGAAATAGAAATTTCGAAATCTAGTTGTTCATTAGATGGTCTATATAGGAACACTTTTCCTTTTATTTTTTTAGCATCGGTTTGTTTAGGAAAGCTTAATAATAAGCCTTCACTAGTGGGTTTTAATGCCAGTTGATAGTTTTTGGCATTGGTATTTTCTTCTTTATTAATATCTTCTTGATATTGCAGTTCTTGCTGATAGTAATCTGCAGTAACTAAGTCATGATTGTATTTTTTATTTGTACTCATGTTAATAACAAAATACATGATAAAAGAAATAAAAAGCACAAATGCAATTACGATAGCGGTTCCCCAATTAATTTTCATAGATTCATTTTTTTAATTAAAGGTTCGAGGACCTAAAAAGTTTACGGTAGTGGTTTCTATAAGTTCATCTTCACTGTAAACTTCGATCATTAATTCATTTTTATCGCCAGATAATTCTGTTTCCTTAAGTTCAATAAACATGGTACCTTCGGCTAAGCCTTGAGCAGGAACTTTAAAACTATCTAGTGTAGAAACCATTTTAATTTCACCGTCATAGCCTCTTAATTTAAAACTTACATTATCCACTTCTTCAGTGGTTTTATTCACAAGTTTATAAGTAAAAACATTGCTAATAATACCATTATCCTTATGCTCGTAGAGTTGACCAGGGAGTCTTAATATTCTGGCTTCTAACTCATTTCTTAAAGATAACATACCAGCCAGTACACCTAAAAGTATAACTAAAACAGCCATATAACCTTTCATCCTTGCCGTAATCTTAAATGGCGCTTTTTTCTCTATATTTTCTTCACTCGCATAACGTATAAGCCCTTTGGGTTTATCAATTTTTTCCATAATGGTGTCGCACTCATCAATACAAGCTGTACAGTTCACACATTCTAATTGCGTACCATTTCTTATATCAATACCTGTTGGACAAACATTTACACATTGAAAACAATCTATACAATCCCCAAAGCCCAGAGCATCTCTGTCTTCATTTTTTCTGAATTTTTTTCTACCATTTTCGCTTTCACCCCGTTTATGATCGTAAGCCACGACAATCGATTTATTGTCTAATAAAACCCCTTGAAGTCGTCCATAAGGACAAGCAATAATGCACACTTGTTCTCTAAACCAGGCAAAAACAAAATAGAATACCCCAGTAAAAATTAACAACGGTATTAAGGTGCTCATATGCTTAGCAGGGCCTTCTACTATATATTGTAATAGTTTATCGCTTCCTATAAGGTAGGCTAGAAAAATATTGGCTATTAGAAAAGAAATCACCAAAAAGATAAACCATTTCGTAAGACGTTTTCTAATTTTTTCTTTGTCCCACTTTTGGCGTGCCAGGCGCATTTGTTTATTACGATCTCCATCAATCCAATATTCGATGCGTCTAAAAACCATTTCCATAAAAATGGTTTGTGGACATATCCAGCCGCAAAATATACGTCCAAAACCAACGGTAAATAATGTAATAAAGACCACACCAATGATCATTGAAATTACAAACAAATGAAAATCTTGAGGCCAAAATGGGAATCCAAAGATGTTAAATCGTCTTTCTAAGACATTGAACATTAAGAATTGATTTCCATTTATTTTTATGAAAGGTGCCGCAAATAAAAAGGCAAGTAAAATATAACTTACGATTTTGCGCTTTTCATAAAGCGGACCTGAAGGTTTTTTAGGGAAAATCCAATTGCGGTTGCCATCCTCATTGATGGTAGCAATAGAGTCTCTAAAAACGTCATTTGTTGGATTGTCCATATACTGATTTCAAATAATTTCTAATTAGAAGCTACTGAATTTTGGGACTCAGTACCATTCTCTTCTTGGGGTACATCGGCCTCATTATTCATACCTTCTATTTCTTCGGCTTCTTCTTCAGGCGTGTTACCATCATCTTCAATTTCAGCCCCTATAGGCTCCTCACTTTCGTTAATCCAAATTTCACCTTCTGGAGCTTTAGGGTTAGCAGGTGAGGTACCGTGAAATTGTAAGACATAACTCGTAACTTGGGCCATTTCTAAAGGTTTCAAACTTGTTTTCCAAGCCACCATGCCTTTACCGGCGCGTCCTCCTTCAGAAATGGTTCTAAATACATTTTTAACCCCTCCTCCAAGTATCCAGTTGTCATCGGTCAAATTAGGTCCTATACCACCACCGCCATCGGCCATATGACAAGCCACACAATTGACTTCAAAAATCTTTTGTCCAGCCTTAAGGTCTGAGGCTTCGGTAAGTACTTCTACAGTATTAATATCTACAAGATTTTTAGCTGTTTTCTTGTACTCTTCTATAGCTCTGTTAGCTTCGGCATATTCAATACGGTATTCGTCGTATTGGTCATCGCCGTCAAAAATATAGAACCTCGCCATATAGACAACCGCAAAGATGATGGTAATATAAAACCCATAAACCCACCATGGTGGTAAATTATTATCCAATTCTCTAATACCATCATAATTATGGTCTAAGATGATTTCACCTTCTTCTTCCATAGGCTTAGCACCTTTTAACTTGCCATACCATTCTTTGAGTTTGGTGAATTGTGGAGTTTTATTTTTAGCTGCCAAATAACGTTTTTTGGCTTCTTCATCTAAACTTTGATAAAGAATGTTGTCCAAAGAGCCTACGATGCCTTCTATAGCAATTATAACTAACAACACTAAGAGAAGAAATAGCAACACAATAGGGTTCATAAATGCAGGGCCTTCACCTAGGTCTACAAAATATTCTATGAGTCCTGCAATAATTAAAAACAAAACAGGCACACGGATGTATGATGGGATTAAATTTCTCATAATGTATCGTCGTTTTGGTTGTCTAAAGGAATTTGGCTCACTTTATTAATGTATTCTTTTTTTCTTGTGAACACCCAATAAAAGAGACCAACAAAAAATATAAAGAATATTAATAGAGAGATGATTGGGTATATTTCTATACCGCTAATCGAGTCCATATGATTTTTTACAAATTTTAGCATAATAGTTAGTTTTGAGCAGTTTTATTTTCAACATCATCTACCTTAATATCGGTACCCAATCGCTGCAGATATGAGATAAGTGCAACAATCTCACGATTACGCATTTCTACAAATTCATCACCCGAGGCTGCTTTATCCGCTTCATAAGATTTTACAAAATCTGGGTCGTTGTAGAGGTTTTTCTCAATCTGAGTTCCTTGTTCTAGCATAGATTGCTGAGCGTTGGCAATGTCTTCTTCCGTATAAGGAACACCTAAACTTACCATAGTTCTCATCTTATCCTCAGTCATAGATTTATCTAATTTTGCACCTTCTCCTACAATTAACCACTTATAAGATGGCATTATAGAACCACTGGAAGTACTTTGAGGATCATACATATGATTAAAGTGCCAGTTATCTGAATATTTTCCGCCAAGGCGATGTAAATCTGGTCCTGTACGTTTACTACCCCATAGGAAAGGATGATCATAGACATATTCACCAGCTTTAGAATATTCACCATAGCGTTCTACTTCACTTCTAAATGGACGTACCATCTGTGAGTGGCAACCTACACAGCCTTCTCTAATATAAATATCTCTACCTTCTAATTCTAATGGAGTATAGGGCTTTACGCTACTTATAGTGGGTATGTTAGACTCTACGACTATGGTAGGAACGATTTGCACCAAACCGCCAATTAAAATGGCAATCGTAGAATAAATGGTAAGCTGAATAGGTTTACGCTCTAACCAAGTGTGCCAGCCTTCACCAGCAACACGTGTTTTAGAAACGCGTTTTAATGCCGGTGCTTCCGCTAACTCATCGGTTACTTTAGTATTAGATTTTGCAATAGTAACCACAACGTTATAAACTAGAATTAACATACCAGCTATATAGAAGGTACCACCAATAGCACGCATCCAGTACATAGGCATAATTTCGGTAACGGTTTCTAAGAAGTTACCGTATACGAGCGTTCCATCTGGATTAAATTGTTTCCACATACTGGCTTGGGTAAATCCGGCCACATACATAGGTAGGGCATATAATATAATACCTAAGGTTCCAATCCAGAAATGGGCATTAGCAAGGCTAATAGAATGTAATTTTGTTTTAAATAATCTTGGCACTAACCAATAAATCATACCAAATGCAAGGAAACCATTCCAAGCAAGAGCACCTACGTGCACGTGTGCAATAATCCAATCTGTAAAGTGGGCAATGGCATTAACATTTTTTAAAGAAAGCATAGGGCCTTCAAAAGTGGCCATACCATAACCTGTAATAGCTACAACCATGAACTTAAGAACAGGGTCTGTTCTAACCTTATCCCACGCTCCTCTTAGTGTTAATAAACCATTAATCATACCACCCCAAGATGGAGCAATTAACATTACAGAAAAGGCAACACCTAAATGTTGTGCCCATTCAGGAAGTGCTGTATATAACAGGTGATGAGGTCCAGCCCAGATATATATAAAAATTAATGACCAAAAGTGTACGATAGAAAGTCGGTAGGAGTAAACCGGTCTGTTAGCTGCCTTAGGTACAAAATAATACATAAGACCTAAAAATGGTGTGGTTAAGAAAAATGCAACCGCATTATGTCCATACCACCACTGCACTAAAGCATCCTGCACACCAGCATAAACAGAGTAACTTTTAAAACCTGTAAGACTTACTGGTAATTCTAAACTATTAAAAATATGGAGAACAGCTACCGTAACAAAGGTTGCGATATAAAACCAAATGGCAACATATAAATGTCGTTGGCGTCTCTTAATCATGGTGCCTATAAGATTAACTCCAAAGGCTACCCATACCAAAGCGATGGCTATATCAAAAGGCCACTCTAACTCAGCATATTCTTTTGAAGTTGTAATCCCTAATGGTAAGGTAAGGGCGGCACCTACGATGATAAGTTGCCATCCCCAAAAATTAAAATTGCTTAGTAGGTCGCTAAACATTCGTGCTTTAAGTAAGCGCTGTGTAGAATAGTAAACACCAGCAAAAATAGCGTTGCCAACAAATGCGAAGATTACAGCGTTTGTATGCAATGGTCTTAATCGTCCGTAGCTCAACCACGAAATACCGTCGGTGAGATTTGGAAACAAGTAAAGATAGGCTAATAAAAGCCCAACCAGCATACCAACAACTCCCCATAATATGGTAGCGTAGATGAATTTTTTAACGATTTTATTATCGTAATAAAACTGTTGCATTTCCATAGTTAAAGTAATTAGTCTGTTTTTGTTTTTATTGATTGTTTAGTTTCGTCCTTAACCAGTTCGTCTTCAAATAACATACGAACAGAAGGGGTATAGCTGTCGTCATACTGACCCGATTTTACCGCAAATAAAAACACGATAAAAAAGGCGATACCAACAATAACACTTACTGTTAAAATGACATATATAACACTCATACCTAAATTGAAGTTACGGTTTCAAAAATACTGTGGTCTATTTTTTAAAAACATGATTTTTATCATATACAATTTGTTATTCTAGTTTTTTACCTAAAAAGTTGGTACAAACTGTAGTAAATACCACAATGCTTATAGAGCTCAATGGCATTAAAATTGCCGCTACCACTGGCGCCAATTGTCCTGTTACAGCAAAATATAATCCTATAACATTATATAAAAACGACAATATAAAACTCCATTTTATAATGCGCATAGCGCTTTTGGTAGCCTTTATGTACTGAAATAATTGTTTAAATTTTGAAGCGTCTAAAATAGCATCGCATGCAGGTGAAAATACATTTACATCTTCTGAAATAGCAATACCCACATTACTTTGGGCGAGTGCGCCTGCATCGTTGAGTCCATCACCAACCATTAAAATATGGGCACCTTCTTCTTGGTGGTATTTAATAAACTGAAGCTTATCTTCTGGTTTTTGATTGAATATAAGTTTGGTCTTTGCTGGCAATAATTTTTTTAGGTTATCACGCTCGCCTTCATTGTCGCCAGATAAGATAACGAGATCATAGAACGACTTTAATTGGTTGAACAATTTAGAGACCCCTTTTCGGTAACCGTTATAAAACGTAAATTGTCCTTTATATTGGTTATTGCTGCTTAAATGAACAGTGGTATTAAGGGTGTTTGCTGTGGTTGTTTGTCCAACAAAACTTGCCGAGCCTATTTTAAGGTTAATAGCATCATGTGAGGCCTCGATACCTTGGCCAATATGCTCTTTATAATTGTCTAAAGTTACAATCCCTTCCTCTTTTAATAATTGATAAAGTGTTCTACTCAACGGATGGTTAGAACTTCGTAATGAATTTTTAAGAACTAAAGATTCAGTTTCAGTGAGGTCTTCGCCATCATAGGTAGCGGTGCTTGATGCATTAGAGGTAATAGTACCGGTTTTATCGAAAATGACGGTATCAATTTTAGCAAGTTGTTCTATTACGCTCGCATTTTTAAGGTAAAACTTTAACTTACCAAATATCCTAAGTAAATTTCCAAATGTAAAAGGTGCAGATAAAGCAATGGCACAAGGACAGGCAATAATTAGTACAGCCGTAAAGACATTCATAGCCTTAGATGCATCTACTATGAGCCAATACGATGTAGCAATTATAGCAATTGCCAAAATTGTTAAAGTGAAATGTTTACTTATGGCATTGGTGATATTGGTAAAACCTTCTTCTTTGTTTTTACTAAAAACATCATTACTCCAGAGTTGCGTGAGATAGCTTTGTTCTACAGATTTAAGCGCTTCAATTTCAATAACTCCACGAGTTTGTTTACCACCAGCAAATAATTTATCACCAGAAACTTTCGATATCGCTTGGGATTCTCCAGTTACAAAACTATAATCAATCTTTGCTTTACCATTAATTAAAATAGCATCGACAGGAATGAGTTCTTGATTACGAATAACTAATCGGTCTCCTTTTTTGATATCGTAAACTTGTATCGTGGTCTCACTGCCCGAGCTTTCAATTTTAGTAATAGCTATAGGGAAATAAGATTTGTAATCTCTTTCGAATGAAAGAAATTGATAGGTTTTTTGCTGAAAAAACTTACCTAACAATAAGAAAAATACCAGTCCCGCTAAACTATCAAAAAACCCTGAGCCTAAATCCAGAGCTATTTCTACGGAACTTCTCACAAAAAGAACCGTAATACCTAAAGCTATAGGGACATCGATATTTAAAATTTTTGCTTTTAACCCTTTGTAGGCCGATACAAAATAATCCTGTGCTGCGTAAAAAACAATTGGCAGGGATAAAGCAAACATGAGCCATCTGAACAAATGTTTGTATTGCTCTAACCAGAACTCCTGAATTTCAAAATATTCAGGAAAAGATAGAAACATGATGTTTCCAAAACCAAATCCTGCTACACCCAGTTTATATATGAGTGTTCTGTTTATATGAGACCCTTTAGATCCAAAATCTTCTAAACTTATATAAGGTTCATAACCTATACGATTGAGCAGTAAGACGATAGATTTTAGGGTCGTGTCTTGCGGATTGTAGGTAAGCCTTATCGTTTTTTTACCAAAATTAACTTGGGTGTCAATGATGCCTTTATCTAGTTTACTTAGATTTTCTAGTATCCAAATGCACGAACTACAGTGAATGTGGGGAATATAGAGGTTGGCAATTTCTGTGGTTTCACTTCTAAACTCCGTTAGCTTTTCAATAATATTTTCTTGATTAAGAAAATCATATTTCCCCTCTATTTCTTTTGGCGTAGCACCAGGTGAGTTTTCAAAATCATAATAACATGTTAAGTCATGTTCACTAAAAATTTCGTAAACCGTTTTACACCCATTACAGCAAAAGGTTTTCTTTTTATAAACTACAGAAGAACTGTCGCAAGGGTCGCCACAGTGATAGCAGGGTGTCTGACTCATTTTAAATTTGCTCGATAATATACCTGTAACAAAGGTCACACATCCGGTAATTATAAAATATGATTTTTGTCATGTATTTATTATATTTGAGTGCGTCACTAAATCAATTGGTATGAGTAAATGTGAATCGTGCATTATACGAGAGTTTAATGCACTTAAAACTTTGTCGCGCGATGAACTAATGCGCGTATCTGCCTGTAAAACAGGTAAAATTTATAAGAAAGGTCAGGTCATTTTTGAAGAAGGAGAAACGCTAAACGGCGTCTACTGTATTAAAGACGGCGTTTGCAAACTGTCTAAAATGAGCGAAAATGGCAAGGACCAAGTCGTAAAACTTGTTGTTAAAGGAAGCCTTTTAGGAAAGCGATCGCTTTTTACGGAACAAAAAACAAATCTTAGTGCTGTTGCGCTTAATGATATGGAAATGTGTTTTATTCCAAAGAGCGAGATAATGGATGATCTTACGAAAAATCCAAAATTTACAATGGATGTGCTTAAAAAAATGGCTGAAGATCTAAAAGATTCTGATGATTCATTAGTAAATATGGCTCAAAAGTCTGTTAAACGACGAATGGCTGAAATCCTTATGTATATCCAAGATAATTTTGGGTTAGATGAGGATGGGTATTTAAGTATTGTTTTATCTCGGGAGGATTATGCGGGAATCGTAGGTACGGCTACAGAATCTGCGATTAGAATATTGTCTCAGTTTAAAAAAGATAGGATTATTTCAACAACGGGTAAACGTATTAAAATTGAAGATTATTCTAGTTTAAAATGGATGGAATAATGCTCTAAATGTCATACGATAAACACCAAGAGGCATACGCCCGCAAATACCCTTCGATTTCAGATTTAGCCAAAAAAGCAAAATCTAGAATACCCCATTTAGCTTGGGAGTACTTGGAATCTGGTACAGGTTCTGAGTATTTGTTACAGCGTAACAAAAACGCCTTTGAAGGCATCAACTTTACACCCCGCTTTTGTAAGGGCCATCTTGAGGCTCATATTGATACAAGTATTTTAGGTCAAGATTACGCTTGTCCGTTTGGTATGGCACCTGTAGGTTTAACAGGTTTAATGTGGCCTAAAGCCGAACATTATTTGGCGGATAGCGCTGAGAGAAATTCTGTTCCTTATTGTTTAAGCACTGTGGCTACAGAAACACCTGAAACTATTGGCGGCAGAGTAGGACAAAATGGTTGGTTTCAACTGTATCCGCCAAAAGAATTAGATTTGGCTAAAGCACTTTTAAAGCGGGCAAAAACCTCAGGGTTTCACACCTTAGTGATTACAGCAGATGTACCAATGGCAAGCCGAAGAGAACGGACCAAACGTGCAGGAATGACGATGCCACCAAAAATAACTCCTCGATTGATTTGGCAAGGTATCACGCATCCCGTTTGGAGTTATTATACTTTGAAGCATGGTCTTCCCAGATTACGTACGGTTGAAGCCTATGCGAACAATACAGATTTTAAATTTGTGAGTGGTTTTGTAGGTAATCGTTTGGGTGGAACGCTCGATTGGGAGTATTGCCAACGATTAAAAGAACTTTGGGACGGTCCAACGATTATAAAAGGAATCCTTCATCCAGAGGATGCTCAGAAAGCGCTTTCTATAGGCTTAGACGGCATTTGGGTGTCCAATCATGGTGCACGGCAATTTAACGGCGCCGTAGCATCAATTGAAGCGCTAAAAATAATAGTAAGCCGTGTTAAAGGACAGGCACCTATTATTTTTGACAGTGGTATTAGAACGGGTCTTGATATTATGCGAGCCTTATATCTTGGAGCCGATTTTATAATGCTAGGGCGACCGTTTTTATATGGCGTTGCGGCATTGGGAACCTATGGAGGCGATCACGTCATTCAAATCCTCAAAGATGATCTAAAAAATAATATGGTACAATTGGGAGTGTCGTCTATAGATAAGCTTAAGAACTATAAATAAAAAACTGCCTATTACCTTAAAAGAAAGAAATAGACAGTAATTTTTTTAGTATGATAAACTTAATCTACAGTAAAGGTCTCTACAGGTTCAAAAGGATCTATCTTTAAGGACTGCATTTTAGTTTTATAGTCCATCCAAGCGTTATTAAAAAATGTATTTGTCGCGCTTAACGCTTCGTTAATAGACTTTCTGGCCTGATTTATAAGTGTAGTTTCCGTGGTGGTTAATCCATTCTGGCTCCCGTAAACATAACTTCTTGCTGTGCTAAGTCGTTGCGATGGCGTTACTTCAAGATTTCTTGTAATACCTTGTCTATTATCTACTTTACCTATAAAACCATCAATTAAGCTATCAATAGATTTTATCATATCTTCGGATATATCTATTTGTGCCTTATAGGTCTCTTTATCTATTTTAGATAATTCTTTTTTATAATTTTCAGCAATATTTTTACTTTTTACCAATTGCGATACGGCTTCTGCCATGACTTGTTGCAGTTCTTCTAGTTGTTTAGATGCCGCATAAACTTCATTCGTGTTCTTTTCAGAATATTCTAGTCTAGGATCTGATTTTACATCA
>Ga0207419_1000771_pt1 | contig 26755 bp, 17 predicted proteins | sample ElkSloMetagenome_4_FD_184723 | JGI IMG/M metagenome (GOLD analysis project Ga0207419, IMG submission 184723) | Hot spring microbial communities from Elkhorn Slough, Monterey Bay, USA - MD2A (version 2) | ecosystem: Environmental > Aquatic > Marine > Intertidal zone > Estuary: Microbial mat ... | reverse complement strand
CCGAGCTGTTCATGCACCTTGGCCTTGTAGACGCCGACCAGGTGTTTCCAGTCGTCGGCCGTCACATCGGTATCCAGGGTGTAGCCCTTGTCTTCCTTCAGGGCCTCCAGGATTTCCTCGAAGTGATAGTGGTCCACGCCGAGCACGACGTCGGAATACATGGTCACGAACCGGCGGTAGCTGTCATAGGCGAAGCGGGCGTCGCCGGACAGCTTGATCAATCCTTGAACGGTGGTGTCGTTCAGGCCCAGGTTGAGAACCGTGTCCATCATGCCCGGCATGGACGTGCGCGCGCCGGAGCGCACCGACACCAGCAGCGGGTTGGTGGCGTCACCGAACTTGGCGCCCATGATGGTCTCGATGCGGGCGAGATTGTCCATGACCTGCTGCTTGAGATCGGGCGGGTAGGTCTCGCCGTTCTCATAGTAGTAGGTGCAGACTTCGGTCGTGATGGTGAAGCCGGCCGGCACCGGAACGCCCAGCGAGCTCATCTCGGCCAGGTTGGCGCCCTTGCCACCCAACAGGTTTTTCATGTCGGCGCGGCCCTCGGCCTGGCCGTCCCCGAAGAAGTAGACCCACTTCGACATGTTCCCTCACCCTTCGATTTTGGAAAAGTCGGCCACGGTCTCCATGGCCAGCTGGATGCGCGACAGAAGCCGCAGTCGGTTGCACCGCAAGGACGGATCGTCCGCGTTGACGGTTACGGTCTCAAAGAAGGCGTCCACAGGGCTCCGCAGCAACGCGAGGCGTGCCATCGCGTCTTCGAACTGCTCGGCTCCAACGGCCTGGGTGGTCGCTGTCATGGTGTCGGAAAGGGCCGCGAACAGGGCGTTTTCCTCGTCTGTCCGCAGCAGATCCACACGGACGTCCTGCGTGTGGTAGCGAACCTGATCCTTCCGTTCCTCGATCCGGACGATGTTGGCGGAGCGGCGATACGCGATCAGTAGATTCGATCCGTCGTCACTTTCCACGAATTTGGCGAGCGCGTCCACCCGCGCCAAGAGGCGAACCAGATCATCCTCGCCGCCACGGGCGAAAACCGCGGCGATCAGGTCGTGGCGCACGCCGCGATCGCGCAGGTGCACCTTCAGGCGGTCGGCGAAAAAGGCCAGCAGATCGTCCAGGACGGCGTCCGATCCGTCGTGGTCCGCGCCACTGGGGGGCTTGCCTTGATCGTACGCAGCGGTGGCGGCGCGGAACGCCTCCAGCAGGGGCAGACGCAGCCCGTTTTCGACAATCAGACGGATGACGCCCAGGGCGGCCCGGCGCAGGGCGAACGGGTCGCGCGAGCCGGTCGGCTTGTCGCCGATGCGCCAGAACCCGACCAAGGTATCGATCTTGTCGGCCAGCGCGACGGCGACCGACACCGGCGCGGTGGGGCAGCGGTCGGCCGGTCCCAGCGGCGCGTAGTGCTCGGCCAGGGCCTCCGCGACGGCCGGATCCTCGCCGTCGTGCCGGGCATAGTACCGGCCCATGACGCCCTGCAACTCAGGGAACTCGCCCACCATGCCGGTGGTCAGGTCGGCCTTGCACAGCAGGCCAGCGCGCTCGCACAGGGCGGGCTCGGCCCCGGGAACGTGGGCGGCGAGACGAGTGGCGAGGGCGCGGATGCGCTCCATCTTGTCGTGGTCCGTGCCCAGGCGGGCGTGGAACACGCGGGCCTTCAGGGCCTCCACCCGGCTGGCCAGGGGCGCCTTGCGGTCCTGATCCCAGAAGAATCGAGCGTCGGACAGGCGCGCGCGCAGCACCCGCTCGTTGCCGGCGACGATGCGCGCGCCGCCGTCGGCGCCGCGCATGTTGGCGACGACGATGAACCGCGTGGCCAGCCGGCCGTCCGGGTGCTCCAGGCTGAAGTACTTCTGGTGGCCGCGCATGGCGGTGGTCAGCACCTCCGGCGGCACCGCCATGAAGGCGTCATCGAGTCGGCCCATCAGCACCTCGGGCCATTCCACCAGGCCGGCGACCTCGTCCAGCAGGCCGGGATCCGGCTTGAGGCGCAGCCCCTCGGACGCGGCGAGTGCCTCGGCGCGCTCATGAATAATGTGCGCCCGCTCGGCGGCGTCGAGCACGACAAACGCCTCGCGCAGGCGGTCGCGGTAGTCGGCGAAGTCGCGCACGGTGAACGGATCGGGCGCCAGGAAACGATGCCCGCGCGTGCCGGCCTGGAACGCCAGAAACGGTGTGTCCGCCGACGCCGTGTGGGGATCATCGACGAAGCCCACCGACACGGCCGGTCCCGATCCGTCCGGCCGGGCGCCGGGTGTCGCGCCCATACTCAGGCCGCCGTTCAGGGGCTGGCCGTCGAACACCGCGAGGATGTGGTGCAACGGCCGCACCCAGGTTAACGAGCCGGCCCCCCAGCGCATGGACTTGGGCCAGGGCAAGGCAGTGATGGCCTCGAACAGCAGGCGCGGCAGCACCTCATGCGTCGGCCGGCCCTTGTGCTCGATGACAGCGAAAAGAACCGGCCCCTTGGGTGTGTCGCGCGTCTCCACCTGATCGCGGGTCAGCCCGACCGAGCCCAGAAAGCCCTGGATCGCCTTGTCCGGCGCATCAGCCTTGGGGCCCTTGCGTTCCTCGCGGGTGTCGGGCTGGGACAGGGGCAGCCCGTCCACCACCAACGCCAGGCGGCGCGGCGTCGCGAAGGCCTGCGCGCCGTCGAACGCCAGCCCGGCCTTGCCCAGGCCGTCTGTCACCAGCCGGCGCAGGTCCTCGGCGGTTCGGTGCTGCATCCGCGCGGGAATTTCCTCGGAGAACAGTTCCACCAGCAACTGCGCCATGGCCTAGCCCTCCGCCACGGTGGAGGCAGGCAGATGGCCACGGCTCCGCAGCCAGCCCTCGGCGCAGCCCTTGGCCAGCGTGCGCACCCGGCCGATGTAGGCGGCGCGCTCGGTCACCGAGATGACACCGCGCGCGTCCAACAGGTTGAACCGGTGCGAGGCCTTCAGGCACTGGTCATACGCTGGCAGCGCCAGGCCGGCGTCGAGCAGACGGCCGCACTCGGTCTCGGCGTCGGCGAAGTGGCGGAACAGCGCGTCGGTGTCGGCGTGTTCGAAGTTGTGCGCGGAGTACTCCCGCTCGGCCTGCAGGAACACGTCGCCGTACGAGACGCCAGAGCCGTTGTAGTCCAGGTCGTACACGTTCTCGACGCCCTGGATGTACATGGCCAGCCGTTCCAGGCCATAGGTCAGCTCCAGCGACACCGGATCGCAGTCGAACCCGCCCACCTGCTGGAAGTAGGTGAACTGGGTGACCTCCATGCCGTCGCACCAGACCTCCCAGCCCAGGCCCCAGGCGCCCAGGGTGGGGCTTTCCCAGTCGTCCTCGACAAAGCGGATGTCGTGTTCCAGGGGGTCGATCCCCAGCGCTCGCAGGCTGTCCAGGTAGAGGTCCTGCGCGTCGGCCGGCGAGGGCTTCATGATGACCTGGAACTGGTAGTAGTGTTGCAGGCGGTTCGGGTTCTCGCCATAGCGGCCGTCCGTGGGCCGGCGCGAGGGTTGCACATAAGCGGCCGCCCAGGGCTCCGGCCCGAGCGCCCGCAGCGTGGTCGCCGGATGGAAGGTGCCGGCGCCCACCTCCATGTCATAGGGCTGCAGGATCACGCATCCCCGATCGGCCCAGTAGGATTGCAGCCGAAGGATCAGGGACTGAAAACTGGGCGGGGATGCCGGGGCGGCACGGTCCATGGGGGTCTCGCTGGCGGGAAAGGACGACGACTCTGCGCGGGCACGCTAGCCGTGCCCCCGGGACCGGTCAAGGTGGCGGGCTGGGCGTCAGCAATTCTCAGGATGGTGGGAGAACGTCGGTTGCGGCCGGCGCCGGCCTGTTCTCCTCCCCCCTCCGGGGCTATCATATTCACACTTCTCCGCCAGCTCGTAGGGTGCGTCTGACCGCCGCGAACGCGGCGGGCGACGCACCGCCTCGCGGCCTTCGCGGCCACCTGGTGCGTCGTCGGCGGCGTCGCCGCCTCCAGACGCACCCTACGACGGCTGCGAACAGGACCATGACTCGTCATTGCTTCACCCTCGTCGCAAGACGAGAATGAAGCAATCCAGAGCGTAAAACACAAATATCCGCCCTGGATTGCCCCAGTTTTGGTTTTTGGGCTTCGCTCCTCGCAATGACGAGAAAGAGTAAATACGTGTAAATCTTATATGTCGTCAGGGTTCGGTCGACGGCCTGCGGCCGTCAGGGGTCGGTCGCCGTCCCGGACTCCGCCAGCGGCAGGGTGAAGCGAAATGTCGTGCCCCCCTCGGGCGGGGACTCGACCCAGATGCGGCCCTCGTGCCGTTCGACGATGCGCCGGCAGATGGCCAGCCCCATGCCGGTGCCCGAGTCCTCGTCGTTCCCGGTTCGCCGCAGGCGCTGGAAGACTCCGAAAATGCGGTCGTGGTGCTTCGGGTCGATGCCAATCCCGGTGTCCTGGACGCCGAGCACCGCCCGATCGCCCTGGCGGTCCCAGGTCACCGTGATGCGGCTCGGAACGTCAGGCCGCCGATACCGGACGGCGTTGGCGATCAGATTCTGGAACAGGCTCGTCATCTGCCGCCGGTCGGCCATCACCGTCGGCAGAGGCCGCAGCGCCTCGACCGTGGCACCGGCCTCGGTCAGATTGGCCCGCAGCGTCGCCGTGACCGTCGCCAGAACGTCGTCGAGAGGCACCGGGTCGGCCATCAGCGCGTGGCTGTCCAATCGCGCGTAGTCGAGCAGGCTGTGGATCATTGTGCGCATTCGCACGGCGCCGTCGACCGCGAAGCCGATGAACTCCTTCTCGTCGGGTGCCAGCCGGTCGCCCAGGCGGCGTTCGAGCAGGCCGAGGTAGCTGGTGATCAGGCGCAACGGCTCCTGCAGGTCGTGGGAGACGCCGGCGGTGAAATCCTTGAGATCCGCGTTGCGGTGCTCCAAGGCCAGGGCATACCGCTGGCGGTCGGTGACATCAAACAGGCTGACGTTCAGGTGGCGCCGGGCGGCGCCGTCCGGAACCGGCACATCCACCGTACCGACGTGTGCCGCGACGCGCCGATGCGAGTCGTCCTTCAGCCGATACGTGAATTCCAACGGGGTGCCGGTGGTGGCGGCGTCGCGCAAGAGGGCGAGGGGGTCATGGTCGCCGCCGTCGGGGTCCTCGATCAGATGCGCCAGGGACCAGCCCTGGAACGCGGCAAGGTCCTGGCCGTGCAACCGCGCGGCACTGCTGTTGGCGTTGGTGATCAAGCCGGTTTCGGGGTCCACCAGCACCTTGGCCACGGGGTCGGCGTCGAACATCTGCCGGAACAGCGTCTCGCTTTGGCGCAGCGCGGTTTCGGCCTGTTTGCGGGCCGAAATGTCGCGCATGACCCCGAAATAGCCGTCCAGGGTGCCGTCCGCGTTTCGATGCGGATAGACCATCAGTTCGACCCACAGGCGCTCGCCCTTGGCGTTCATCATTCGGACGTCATAGTGGGCGCGCTCGGTGGGCACGCCGCTTTCCTCGTGTGCGGTTCGCTGCATCCAGCCGGCGCGGAGTCGCTCAGTGCTCTCCGGGTCAAAGAACGTAAGGGCGCTGCGGCCGATGACTTCGTCGTACCCAAGCCAATCGATCAGTCGACTGCCGCCGCCGTAATAGGTGATCAAAAGGTCCGGATCGAGGTGCCAGATGACGTCGCTGGTGTTCTCGGCGATCTCGCGGAACTTCTCCTCGCTGGCCCGGAGTGCCGTTTCAGTCGCCTTGCGGTCGGTGATATCGATCATGCAGCCCAACACGACCTCTCGTCCCTGCCACATCATGGCCTGGAACGATGCCAGGCAAGGCAAGGGGGTCCCGTCTGAGCGCACGCCGTCGAAGTCGACGTCGCGCACAAGGCCTTGCTGCCTGATCTGCTTGATGAAACCGGGACGACGGCTGGGGTCGGCGTAAAGGCTGATCGTGGTCATGGACTCGACATTCGCGTCCGGGTCGATCCGCATGAGCGCCCGCATATGGGCGTTCATCGTCACGAACCGGCCCTCCGGCATTGCATTGACATAACAGGCGACCGGCACGGCCTCGACGAGCCGTCGCAGTTCGTCGATGCCGATCGACAATGTCGGGATGTCCATGGGGGCGACCAATACCCTACCCTTGAAAGACGCGCCGTCCGGGGGAGGAGTGTCGCGTCCGGAGCGGCGAAGCAGAACCGTAACGCACACGGTATGCTATAATTGGCGTGCGGGCAATGGGCGGAAATGGTTGCCGTGGGCCATCGCGCGCGGCGCCCGACGGCGGAGTCGATTTTCGCGGTGACGAGTTCTAAACGATCGCGTCCGGTCCGGCGTCGCCCAGCAGGTAAGGGCAGCCCAATCGCCGCGCCTCGGCGATAGGGTCGGGCACGTCCTCAAGCGCGGCCACCACGATCCACCCCTCGTTTCGCAAGCGGGCGGCGCGCGCGCGGTCGTGACCGGCCGGCGCCAATACCCGGGCCGGCGGCCGGTCATCGGGCACGGCGTCCAGGACCGCATCCATCATCAGCGTGAACCCGGCGGAGGGCTCGCTGGCGCCGTTGGGACCGGCCTCGTAGCGGCCGCCGCGCGCCAACTCCCCCCGGGCGCGACGCGCGAACACGGAAAAGCCGACGCCCGTGTAGTACTCGAACCCTCGGCTTTCCAGCGCGTCGACGGTCAGGGGCAGGCCCGGGTGGGCCTGTTCGATCCGCTCCACCAGATGGCCCAGCGCCGCCACGCGGTCCGCCGCCGCGGCCGGCAGGCCGAGCCCGGCGATTTCGGCCAGGGTCTCGTGCGCTGGCCCCGTGGCCTGGATGAGGGCCACCAGCAGCGCGCCCAGCGCCTCGTCCGTCGCGGCGCGGACGGCCGCGACGTCCTTGTGGTCGACGGCGGCCCGCAACGACGCGCGATCGTCGTTCGGTACGCCATGAACGTCCATCAGCACGCTCAGCAGCGTCGGCAGATTCAGGTCGATGGTCAGGTCGGCGGCGCCCACGGCGCCCAGGGCCTCGGCCACCAGGACGATGACCTCGGCTTCGGCCGCCGCGCCCGGCGCGCCAATCAACTCGGCCCCCGCCTGCGTGAACTGGCGCTCCGGCCGCAGTTGCGTCCCGCGCACGCGCAGCACCTGCCCGGCGTAGCACAGGCGCAGCGGACGGGGCTCGCGCCGCAGGCGGCTGGTGGCGATCCGTCCGATCTGCACCGTGAAGTCCGGACGCACGCCCATCATGCGCTGCGACACCGGGTCCATGACGCGGAAGGTGTCGCGGGCCAGGGCGGTGCCGGCGCCGGACAACAGGCCGTCCTCGAACTCGATCAGCGGCGGTTTGACGCGGCGGTAGCCGTGGCCGGCGATGAAGCCCATGAGCCGCTCGACGACGCGCGCCTCGTGTTCGGCCCGGGGCGGCAGGACGTCGCTCAGTCCGTTGGGCAACAGGGCGGCGTGGGGAGTCTCGGTCATGGTCGGCCCGGTCTTTGGGGAGGTGCGACCCGCTGTTTAGTCCTTTTGGGCGGTGGCGGGCAAATCAAAACCCGGCGGATGTCGCCTCGGCGGTGTCGGAACGTGTTGGAAGGCCGGGACGTTGCCACGTTGATCGAATGCGATATTTCGTCGAAAGCGGCCCGCGAACGGGAGAGTGACATGGAGGTTGTGCACCAAAGAATTGTTTCGGTTCTCCAAGACCCGGTGCTTCTGCTGGTCTGGCTGACCATCAACGGGCTATGTGTGGTGTGGTTACTGTATGACCTGCGCACCGCCAATCCGCAAACACAGGGGTTGATGCGATGGGTCTGGATCCTGACTGTTGCCTATTCGGGTCCGCTTGGCCTTCTGGTGTATGTCTACTCCGGGCGCGCCCAGATCCGCCGCGACAGTCTCTGGCGCCGGGCGTTCCGTTCGGTCTCGCATTGCTACGCGGGATGCGGGGTGGGGGAGATCGCGGGTGTTATCATTGCCGCCGGCATCCTGTCGCTGGGGGCACTGGCGGTCAGCGTGACGACCTTCACGCTGGCCTACGTGGCTGGCTTCGCCTTTACCATCGGTCCCCTCATGGCGATGGGGATGGGCTTTGGTGTGGCGTTGCGGGACACGGTGGTCAGCGAGACGATCTCCATCACGGCGATGGAGGTGACAGCCATCAGCGTCGACCTGTGGCTGGGGCAGGGGGCCACCATGTTTCAGCCCCTGTTCTGGACCGCCTTGCTAACCTCGCTGTCGGCCGGTCTTCTGGCCGCCTATCCCGTCAACATCCTGCTGATCCGGTTCGGCATCAAGGAAGGCATGGGCCACCCGGCCGAAGGGCACGCGCACTGCCATTGAGGTCATCGCGGGCTTATGTCACCGGCACGAGCCCAGCCCGTCCGGCAGCAGGACGAACCCGAACGGCACGGTGCGGTCCGGGGCGCGCGTGAGCGGGAGATCCCGCGTCTCGGCGCGGTCCAGCCAATCCGCCGGCGGCGTTGCGTCCAGCATCCGGGCCAAGGTCGCACGGATGGGCGCGGTGTCGAGCGCCCCCGCCCGCAGGGCCTCGGTCTCGGCCCGCGACAGCAGGATCAGGCAGGCCCCATCCCCGGGCGGGCGCGGCGGGCGCCAGTCCGGGTAGTGCCGTGCGATCATGCGGACCTCGGGGAAGGCCGGGCGCAGGTTGGCGCCCCAGTCGAGCGTGGCGGCGACGATGGTTCCGTCGGTGAATCCGGCCTGTTCGACCACGTCGGCCGCCCGTTCGGCCGGCAGCAGGGCGAGGCAGCGGTCGCAGTGACGCGGCTCGATCCACACCCGGTCGATGACGGTGGCCAGCGAGACCAGCACCGCCAGTGCCGCCAAGGCCCAGCCCAACGACCGCCGACGCCAGGGCGCCACGGCCAAACCACGCGCCCGCGTCCAGAGCAGCGGGATTGCCGGCAGGACCATGGCCGCCGGCATCAGGTAGTGGTAGCGCAGGCGGTCGCCGCCGCTGGCCAGAACGATGGCCAGGGTGAGGGCCATCGCTATAAGGACGTAAACCGTCAGCACGCGGTCCCAGCGCGGCCCATCCGTGGGCGCGCCGCGCGGCCGCCACCACGGCACCAGCACGGCCATCAGCACCAGGGGCGGCGCCATCGCCGCCAGGGGATCGGCGACCACATCGCTCAGCAGGCCCAGGAACGCGGCTCCGGCCCCCGGATCGGCGCCGGTGTCGGTAATCGTCGCCACGCGGTCCGACAGGCTGACGTCCTGTCCCAGGCGCCACAGCAGATGCCCCGGCAGGGCCAGCAGCGGCACCACGCCGGCCATCAGAACGCGCCGGTCCCAAAGCCGCGCGCGCGTTGCCGGGTCCGCCAGAGCACCGGCCAGCAGGCCCAGGGCGAACACGGCCATGGTGTATTTGGACAGCAGGGCCAGCGCCAACGCCCCGCCCACCGCAAGATAGCCGGCCGCCGAGGGCCGTTCGACCACCCGCACGGCGGTCCACAGCACCAGCGCCGTCGTGGTCAACAGAAGGGTGGTGTGGGTGAAATGGCGCGCGCCCTCGAACCCGAACAGGGCGGTGCCGGCCATGCCCGCCACGGCGCCGGCGGCCAACGCGGCGTCGCCGCCCGCGATGCGCCGGACAGCGTCGTACAAGGCCAGCAGGCCGACGCCGATGATGCCCCAGCGCAGCAGGATGGCCCCGGCCAGCGACGGCCCGGTGAGCTCGAACAGGGCCATCTCCAGCCAGTTGTACAGCGGCGGCTGTTCCGGGTCGTAGCCCCAGGCCCAGCCCTGCGCGAACAGCATACTTTCCAGGTCATCGCGAGCCAGGCCGGTGGACCATGCCACCGTGAGGCCAACGTGCAGCGCGAACAGGCTCAAACCCAGGCCCCATCGCGCCGACGCATGGCCCATCGGACCGCCGACGGGTCCGGCGGCGGGTGTTGTCACGCGTCCGCCCCCAGGGTCTTCGCGATCTCGGCCAGCCGCGCGAACGGGCTTTCTCCGTCGTTCAGGGACAGGCGTCCGGCCCGGCGCAGCCCCTCGCGGCCGAAGCGCTCGCGGACGAAGGCTTCCAGCCATGTTTCAGCCTGGGTATGGCGCGCGCGCGAGAGACGTCCGTCCGTGTTCAGATGCGTCGCGTGGTTCGCGATCGCGGCTATCAACGCGTCAACGCCCTGGCCGCGCGAGGCGGACAGCTTCAGCACCGGCACGTCCCAATCGCTCCAGTGTTCGCTCAGGGTGAGCGCGCCGGCCACATCGGCGCGGGCGCGCTCGGCCGCCACTGCCATGTCGGCCTTGGTGACGGCGACGATGTGGGGGATCTCGGCGATGCCCGCCTTCATGTATTGCAGGCTGTCGCCGGAGCCCGGTTGGACGCAGAACACCACGGTGTCGGCGACGCCGGCGATCTCGGTTTCCGACTGGCCGACGCCCACCGATTCGACGATGACGACGTCGTAGAGGGCGCGCATGAGGACCATGGCCGCCGTGGTCAATCCAGCAAGGCCGCCCAGGTGGTCGCGGGCGGCCATCGAGCGCACGAACACGCCCTGGTCCTCCGGGTCGTTCTTCAGGCGGGTCCGGTCGCCCAGCAAGGCCCCGCCGGAGCGCCGCGACGAGGGATCCACGGCGATAATGCCGACGGTCTTGCCCTCGCCGCGCCATGCGGCGATCAGGGTGTTGAGCAGGGTCGACTTGCCGACGCCGGGCGGCCCGGTGATGCCCACCACGTGGCCGCGCGGCGCCTGATGGGCGGCGCTGAGCAGGTCGGCGGTCGGTCCGGCATCGGGATTGCTTTCCAGCACCGCCAGGGCACGGGCCAGCGCCGCTTTGCCGCCGGCGGCGATGGTTTCCAGCGTCAGGGCATCCAAGGGGGTGCCGGGGGCGGCGGCCGTCGTGTCGGGATGGGCCATGGCGGAAGAGACTCCAACGGATCGAACGCCGAACCGTGTTTAGGGTACGGCGCAGGGGGGCGTCAACGCGGGCCGCCGTCAAGCGCCGGGGCGGGATTCGAGATGGATGCGCGGATCGACGGGGCGGCCGTCCTTGCGGACCTGGAAGTGGACCCGGGCCCCGTGCCGCGACCCGGCGGCCGGCCCTGCGCGGGCCAGCACCTGGCCGCGTTGCACGACCTGGCCGCGTTGCACCTGCGGAGTGTCGGCATGGGCGTAGGCCGTCATCCAGCCGTCGGCATGGCGGACGAGAATGAGCGTGCCGAAGCCCGGGAGATCGTCGCCCGTGTAGGTCACGACGCCACTTTCGGCGGCGCGGATCGCGGTGCCCGCCGGCACGGCCAGGGTCAGGCCGTCGTTGTGCAGCCCGTCGGCGCTGGGGCCGAAGCCGACCGCGACCTCGCCCTGCACCGGCCACAAGAATTGGTCGTGGGTGCGCGGGGGTGGCTCGGGAACCGGCACCGCCCGGCGCGCCTCGGCCACCGACGGCAGGGGCGGGGACGCCGGCGTCGCGGTCGGGGCGGGCCAGGCGACGGTGCCGGGTTCGGCGGTGGGCTTCGCCGGGGCCGCGGGTCCCGGCGCAGGGGTTGGACCCGGACGGGCTGAGGACGGGGCGGGAATCACCAGGGACTCGCCGGCCCGGATGACATAGGGCGGGGCCAGGCCGTTGGCGTTGGCGATGGCGGCCACGGACGGCCCGTAGCGGCGCGACAGCGCATACAGGGTCTCGCCGGGGACCACCACATGCACGCGTTGCGGCGGCAGCGTCAGCACCTGTCCGGGCCGGGGCTGGAACGGCGGGGCGAGATCGTTGCTTTCGATGATGGCGCGGATGGGCACGCCCAGGCGACGCGAGAGGCTGTAGACCGTATCGCCCGGTGCCACCGTGACGTTGCGCGCCTGCGTCGGATCGCCCTGGTAGCGCGGCGCGGGCGCGGGGTACGGTTCATCGCGCCAGCCCCGGCCACACCCGGTCAGGGCGACGGCCGTCAGGGCAGCAATCAGCAAAAGGGCGCGCGGGCTCACGACAGCGGATCTCATGGCGCCACTCTACAGCGGCCGCGCTCGCCGGACCAGACGTCGCCCGTTGCCCGTCACGCCCGCCACAAGCCGAGAAGCTTGGCGTCCACGTCCATCTAGAACCGTTGCCAGCGGCCTTGTGATCAGGATCGCACCGCTGGCCCCGGACCGGTCGTTTCCCGGCAGAGGGGGAAACCGCGAGGATTTCCCCTATTCGATTGCTCGCGAAGAAACCGCATATGTGTCTCAAGGCTCATACAGGCGTCGTTCACCCGATTGCCCTTGTTTCGGCCCGTCTTTTGGAGGGGCCGTGGCCAAAAATATGATACACTTGTCGCGCGTACCGTTGCAAAAACGCGAGCTCTGCCCGTGCCTGCGCGTATTCGTAACCGCCGCTTTTCGCGAACGGTAAGCCCCGAACGGACCGCGCCAGAGGGCAGACGAAACAGAGATCAGTGCACCCTTTGTTCGTCGAGACGAGACAGCATGAACGCGCCGTTGCCCCCGTCCGTATGCAAACAGGCCTGCTCCGTCGCCGAGACACCGGCGATGAAGGCCGAGATTCTTTCGACGACGACGGTGTCGCCGCGCTGGCGTGCCGAAACCTGGAGGTGCAGGGCTTCCGACAGAAGGTCACTGAGTTTTCTGCTCAGATTGCGGATTTCTTCACTGTCCTCGAACATGGCATCCCCCGAACTGGTACGGTCGCGCCCGCCTGAGTCCCCAAACTCGAACACGCGCTCTCCATCTCATGCTTTCACCTTCAAACCCTAAAATGCCGAACGCAGAGAAAGATATCCCCGATTGGGATAAAGTTTTCACCGACCGATGGCGCGCGGCGATCAAGCGTGAATTCGGGTCGGGGAATGTGGCCGCCCACCGGCTGGCCGGGGCGGGCGTGAACCCTGCGACCGTCAAAGCCTGGATCACAAAGGGGGGGCGCCCGACCATCGCCAACCTGTGTCTGGTGGCCCGGGCCGCGCGCGACCCGAGTGCCTTCATCGTCGAGGTCTGCGGTGATGAGCCGTGGGCGCGCGAACTGGCCGTGGCGTTGCAGCGCCGCCGTCTGGGCGATGCCGAACTGGCTCTGACCGTCTCAGGAGCCGGTTTGGAGGGTGATCCCCTTCAGGTGCTGCGGGCGCTCGCCGGTCCTCGGCGGCACTATCGATTCGTGACCGACACGGGCGCCATCACCCAGCCGCTAGCCTCGCCGGAAGAGGGCGCCCGACGGATGCTGGGCATGGTGGTCCCTGTTCACCCGACAGCCGACCACATTTTGCGGGACATGGGGTGGATCATGATCGAGGAGGCCGCGGAGCAGCCTTTGGTGATCCATTGCCATGGCATCATGGTCAGCGACCAAGCCTGCCGCGGCGTGATCGCCTGGCTTGAGCAGAATGTCCCGGTCCTGGGCGCCGTGGTGCGGGTCTTTATCACCGACTGGGTGAGTCTTCCCTGCGCCAACCTGTACCAGGTGGGGGCGGAACTGTCCCGCATCCGCGACATGCGGGATTTCAGTCTGGACCTCGCGCGGGGCGGTCGCGACGGAACCGGGGCTGGGCACAGGCCGCACGCAGAACGGCGCAACCTCACGGAAGCGCCAGCGGCGGGCGCCCATTTCTACAGTATCTGGGAACAGGCTGGCGGAGTCGTCGACGACGCCATGTTGCAGAACGTCACCAGTGCGTCCCTGTTCGACCTCGCTGGGCTGTACGGAACGCAGGAGTCCCATTTCCGGGTTGGATTTGTCGGGCCGTATTTGCGCCTGCCGGCTGGCATGACACGGGAAAGGATCACAGGGCAGGATGTGCTGGAAATCCAGGCCTCGCAGGGCTTTGGCGCCATGGTCGCCGCGCACTTCGCCCTGGCGGCGTACGAGCGGGCGCCGGTTGTTCACCGCGTTTACCTGCCTGGGCAGCCGGCCTATCGCCGGGTGAGCTTCCCGATCTTCGGACATAGGGACCGCAAGGTCTTGGCCGTGATCGGTTTTTCGGACGCGCACATCAAGGACGGCGCGCCCTGAGCAGCAACACCAAAGGCTGAGAGGTGCTTGCGACGGTCAGCCGCGCACCCGCTCGATGGCCGCGCCGCAGCCGGCCAGTTTGGCCTCGACGGTCTCGTAACCGCGATCGAGGTGGTAGACGCGGTTGACGATGGTTTCGCCCTCGGCGGCCAGCCCGGCCAGGACCAGGCAGACCGAGGCGCGCAGATCGGTGGCCATGACCTGCGCGCCCGACAGCCGCCTGCGCCCGCGCACAATGGCGGAGCCGCCGTGGATGTTGACGTCCGCCCCCATGCGCGCCAGTTCCGGGACGTGCATGAACCGGTTCTCAAAGATGCTTTCGGTGATCATGGCCGCGCCGTCAGCGGTGGCCATCAGGGCCATCCACTGCGCCTGCATGTCTGTGGGGAAGCCGGGGAACGGCTTGGTCATCACGTCCACCCCCCGGAGGACCCGATCGCGGGCATCCACCACGAAGCCATCCTCGGTAGGAGTGATCGACACCCCCGTTTCCTCCAGATGTTCGATGACGGCGTGCAGCAGGTCCGCCCGCGTGCCGCTCAGGTGCACGCGGCCCCGGGTGATGGCGGCGGCCAGGGCATAGGTGCCGGTCTCGATCCGGTCGGGCAGGATGGCGTGGGTCGCCGCGGTCAGGCTGGAGACGCCTTCGACGCGCAGGGTATTCGTCCCGACGCCCTCGATCCGCGCGCCCATGGCGGTGAGGCAGGTGGCCAGGTCCGTGATCTCGGGCTCGCGCGCGGCGTTTTCGATCACCGTTTCGCCGTGGGCGAGGGTGGCGGCCATCAGGGCGTTCTCGGTGCCGCCGACGGTGACGCTGGGAAAGACGATGGTGTCGCCGCGCAGGCCGCCGGAGGGAGCGCGGGCCTCGATGTATCCGCCCGCCAACGTGATGTCGGCGCCAAGCGCTTCCAGGGCCTTCAGGTGCAGGTCGACCGGCCGGGTGCCGATGGCGCACCCCCCCGGCAGCGAGACGCGGGCGAACCCGTGCCGGGCGACCAGGGGACCCAGAACCAGCACCGACGCCCGCATCTTGCGCACGATGTCATAGGGGGCGGTGGCGCTGGTGATGCTCCGCGCCTGAAGCGTCAGGCGGCGGGTGTCGCCCCCCGCGCCGTCGAACGCGGCGTCGACGGATGCGCCGTGTTGGCCCAGCAGCGTGATCATGGACGCGATGTCCGCCAGTCGCGGCACATTGGTCAGCGTCAGGGGCTGGTCGGTCAGCAGGCACGCCGGCATCAGGGCCAGAGCCGCGTTCTTGGCGCCGCTGATGGCGATGGTGCCGTCGAGGCGGCGCCCCCCCTCGATGCGGATGCAGTCCATGACGCCGCGTCTTTCCTTGTGATCCGGGCCGGCGCGGGACGACGCGGCGTCCGGAGTCAGGTCGATCAGGAGGTCTTCAGAGACGGGGGAGTGTGACACCTTGCTGTCCTTGGTACTTGCCTTTGCGGTCGCGGTAGGAGACGGCGCAGGTCTCGGCCCCCTGCAGGAAGATGAACTGGCAGGCGCCCTCGTTGGCGTAGACCTTGGCCGGCAGCGGGGTGGTGTTGGAGAACTCCAGCGTCACGTGTCCTTCCCACTCGGGCTCCAGGGGTGTGACGTTGACGATGATGCCGCACCGGGCATAGGTCGACTTGCCCAGGCAGATGACCAGAACGTCGCGCGGAATACGGAAGTACTCGACCGTGCGGGCGAGAGCGAAGCTGTTGGGCGGGATGATCACGTGGTCGTCCACGCGCCGATCAACGAAGCTCTTGTCGGAGAACTGCTTGGGATCGACGACGGCGGAATCGACGTTGGTGAACACCTTGAACTCGCCCGAGACGCGGGCGTCGTATCCATACGACGACAGCCCGTAGGAAATCACCCCGGATCGTTCCAGGCGGTCGACGAAGGGGTCAATCATGCCGTCACGAACCGCGCGCTCGCGGATCCACTCGTCATGCATCACGGCCATCGGGCATTGTCTCCGCGCTCTTCCGGCGGGATGGTATCCTGGCCGCCGTCGCGGGACTCGGCGGTGCTGTCCGTGTGCCCGGAACGGGCGCGCGACTGGACCTTGCGGCGCGCCAGATTGGCCCGCAACGCGGCCGCGCTGCGGTCGTGCCGATCGGCCGGGGCCGATGATGTCGTGGACGAGCGCGCCCCGGAGGGCCCGGTCTCGGAGGGAGGCGTCTTCATGCGCGCACTGTGACCGGACCCGTCCGGGGCGTCAACGCCGTTGCGGCACGGGCGCGATCCGACCTGCCGAGGCCAAGAGGCACGGGCGAGCGCGGTCGGGACTGGACGGTGCGGCATGTTCGGGCCATGGTCAGGGGCCGGCGAGAATGGCGGAGAGGAAACCGTGTCCGACCAATCATTGATGGACGAGGCCGGGTTGGTGCTAACCAGAAACGAAGCGCGGACCGATGCGTTGGCGGTGGCGGCGCTGGAGGCCGTGCCCCAGGCGTTGGTCGTTTCCGACCCCCAAGGGCGCCCTGTGCTGGTGAATCGGCGTGCCCGGACTCTTTTGCGTCTGCCCGACGAGGCGGCGGTCCGCGCTTGGCCGGGCCGGATGCCGGGCGTGGCCGGAGGCCGGGGCGGGGACTGGGACACCCTGCCGCTGGGCGACGGAACAACGGCGCCGTTCTGGTTCTGGTCCCGTCCGCTTCCCGGTGACGGTGGGGCAGGGGGGACGGTGCTTCACGCGTTGTGGCCGTGCCGTGTCAGCGAGGAGCAGGCCCACGCGAGCGGCGCCGATGAGGCGGGGTTCGACGAGATGATGGCGGTGCTGGCCCGCCACGCCCTGTTGGGCGAGATGGGCGGGGCGCTGGCCCATCAGATGAGCCAGCCGCTCAACATCATCCGCCTGACGGCGGAACGCGCCTCTCTGGAGGCGGAAGCGGTGGGCGCCGCCAACACCGGCGGCGACGGCGCGGCCGCCGAGCGCTTCGCCCGCCTGGCGGATCAGGCGGAGGCGCTGTTCGAGACGGTCTCGCTGGTTCAGGGCGCGCCGGCGGTGTATGGCGCCAGTGACCTTGAGCCTGTGGACCTGGGGAGCGTTCTGAATCGGGCGGCCCAGCTGGCGCGGTCTCCCTTGCGGGCCGCAGGGTTGAAGGCCGAGGTCATCACGCCGCCCGACATGCCGCCGGCCTGGGGCGAGCCCGTGCTGTTGATGCAGATCGTGTTCGCCGTGATGACGGTGCTCGCGGAAACCCTGGGCGGGGACGCGCCCCAGACGACCGCGACGCGGCGGTTTCCGGCGCCGGCTGCCCTGGTCGTGCGCGTCAATCCCGAGGCCGCGTCGGAGGCGGGCACCGGGCGTTTGTGCGTCGACATGACAGGCGATGAAAGCGTGCGTTGGGACATCCCGCTGATCGCCGTGGCCCCCGACCTGACCCTGTCGCGCCGGGTCGTGCTGGCCGCCCTGGCGTTGGCGGGCCTGGGCGGGCATCTCATGATGCTCGTGGATGACCAGGGCGCCCTGCGCGGTGTGCGTCTCGATCTTGCTCGCGCGGGCGGACGCCGGCCGGATGACCCCGATGACAGTGCGGCGCGCCAGGACGGGGATGGGGCGGACCCGGCCGACCGGCGTGTGCGGGTGCTGGTGGCGGAGGACGAGGCCGAGGCCGCCGCCGAGATCGCCGAGTTCCTGAGCGATCAAGGATACGGGGTGACGGTGGCCGGCGACGTCGCCTCGGCCGTGCGGGCACTGGATACCGCCGCGCACGACGTCCTGATCACCGATCTTTCGATGCCAGGCGGCGGGGCGCGCACCCTTCTGCGTGCCGCGCTGGCCGCGCATCCGGACATGGCTGTTGTCCTGGCCAGCGGCTTTGCCGTTGAAGGCGACGAGACCCTGGCCGACGTCGCCGAGATGGCCGACGCCATCCTGCGCAAGCCCCTCGGGCTGAGCGAGCTGCGCGATACCATCACCCGGGTTCTGGCCGGCTGACGTCGCCCGCGAGGGTGTAAGACGGCCGTTGTTTGGCGCCCCCGGGCGGGCGGTTGCGCGCGCGTGTCTGATTGGGTACGGTCAAATTTCCGTAATGGCGGGACTATGGTGCCCCCAAGACGGACTGACCCGCCACTCTGCGGGTCTGGTCAAGGCAGCGGGGCCACGCAACGTGATGTGAGTGGACCCGTGCCTGTGATGGGACGGCGGGCGCATCTTGGGCCACGGGCCAGGGTGGCGTTCTCGTGTCGTCCGGTGCCGGCGTTGACCGGCGCGGCCGACGGGATTGTCCCGTCGGTCATTCGTCTTCGCGACTCAAGATCAAGCAAGCGCGGTCTTGCGGGACAGGTCGCTCGGAGCCTTCCGCCGTGTGTTTTGGGGGGCGTTTCCGGCGGTCTTCGCAAGCCGCGTCCGCGTGAAAGGGAAGGGACGCTCTTTTCCGCTCTGTCACCACCAGGCGGTCGCCGGACCTGCGGCCGCGCAATGGGAGAGCCAATCAATGACACCACCCGAACAATTGTACGAGACCGACTACGAGGTCGGTCAGGACAACATCCAGGCCATGGGAATGGATATTCACAATCCCGTGTTCTGGGTGTCCGCCCTTCTGATCCTGGCATTTGTCATCGGAACGCTGTTGGTTCCCGAGGAAGCCAAGGTCGTTTTTGACGGGGCCAAGGCATGGTCGATTAACAATTTCGACTGGCTGTTTCTGGCCGCCGGCAACATTTTCGTGATCTATTGCGTGATCATGATCTTCCTGCCGGTCGGCAATGTCCGGCTGGGCGGGCAGGATGCCAGGCCGGAATTTTCCATGATTTCCTGGTTCGCCATGCTGTTCGCCGCCGGCATGGGGATCGGCCTGATGTTCTGGTCTGTGGCGGAGCCGGTCGGCTACTACACCAACTGGTTCGGCACGCCGCTGGGCGTCGAGCCGAACACGCCCGAGGCCGAGATCAACGCCATGGGCGCGACCATGTACCACTGGGGCCTGCATCCGTGGGCGATCTATGCCGTGGTTGGTCTGTCGCTGGCCTTTTTCGCCTATAACAAGGGCCTGCCGCTGACCATCCGCTCGGCCTTCTATCCGCTGGTGCAGGACAAGTCGTGGGGCTGGTTCGGCAACATCATCGATGTCATTGCCGTGCTGGCGACCATCTTCGGCCTGGCCACGTCGCTCGGCTTCGGTGCCCAGCAGGCGGCCGGCGGCCTTGAATACCTGTTTGGCATTCCGTCAGGCATCAACACCCAGATCGCCGTGATCACCGGTGTGACGGCGATCGCCGTGATCTCCGTGGTGCGCGGCCTGGATGGCGGCGTGAAGGTGCTCAGCAACATCAACATGACGCTGGCGGCGTTGCTGCTGCTGTTCGTGTTCCTGACCGCCTCGACCATGTCGATCCTCAAGGGGTTGATGCTCACCTCGATGTCCTACGCCGAGGTGATGGTGCCGATGAGCATGTGGTGGGGCCGCGAGGACGGCTCGTTCATGCACGACTGGACCGTGTTCTACTGGGCCTGGTGGATTGCATGGTCGCCGTTCGTCGGCATGTTCATCGCCCGTGTGTCCTATGGCCGGACCGTGCGGACGTTCCTGATCGCCGTCCTGCTGGTGCCGACCGTCGTGACCATTTTCTGGATGACCGTGTTCGGTGGCACCGGCCTGGAGCAGGCCAAGGAAGGGGTCGGCGCGCTGGCGGACGGCATTGGCGACTATACGCTGGCGATGTTCCAGATGCTGGACAACCTGCCCTTGGCGTCGGTGACGTCGTTTATCGCCATCTGTCTGGTGCTGGTGTTCTTTATCACCTCGTCCGATTCCGGGTCGCTGGTGATCGACAGCATCACCGCCGGCGGCAAGCTGGACGCCCCGGTGCCGCAGCGCATCTTCTGGGCCGTCATGGAAGGCCTGATCGCCGCCGTGCTGCTGTTTGTCGGTGGGGCCAGTGCCCTGGGGGCCCTGCAGGCGGCGTCCATCACCGTCGGGCTGCCGTTCACCCTGGTGCTGCTCGCCATGTGCGTGACGCTGTACATGGGTCTGCGGCATGAAAAGAAGTACGTGATGCGGCGATAGGGGCGCGTCGGCGACGCGCGCCTGCCCATCCTGTCGAAGCCGGGGCCGTGTTCCGATCAACGGGACGCGGCCCCGTGCCTTTTCTGGCGCCCGTCGCGGCCCCATATGCGGCGGGGGACGATCCGGACACGGGAGGCGATCGATGCAGCCCAAGGACACGACGCATAGCGAGGGCTTCAAGGGCTTCACGAACCACAGCTGCCCCTTCCTGCCCTGCCATGAAGGCGTGCGCGGCGAGTTCAACTGTCTGTTCTGCTATTGCCCGCTGATCGCTTATGAATGCCCCGGCCCGTACGAGGTGTTCACGGACAAGAACGGGGTCACGCGCAAGGACTGCTCGGCCTGCACCCTGCCGCACAACGGCTATCGCGGCGCCTGGAATTTCATTCAGAAATGGCTGGAAAAGCCGGTGGTGTGGGATGGCCAGCCGCAAACGCGGTACTACAAACAGAAGACGAAGCCGCCAAAGGGCGAGGCTTCTGATCCGTGATCCGCGCCCCTGGCGGCGCCGTATGAATGCACATGAAACGTACACTCATTATCAGTCTCGCGCTCGTTCTCACCCTGGTGATCGGAGGATGGCTGATGGCCGGATCACAGATACTTGGCGACCGCTCTGGCACGGAGGAGCCCGCCTACACCGTCCAGGCAACCCTGGGCGACGCCATGGAGGTGCGCCGCTACGGCGACCGCGTGGCCGTTGAAACCGACATGAGCGACAGCGGCGGGCGCCCGTTCATGCGGTTGTACGACTACATCACCGGCGCCAATCAGGGCACACGCAAGATCGCCATGACGATCCCCGTGGCCATGGAACCGCAGGGCGCCGAGACCATCGCCATGACGGCGCCGGTCGAGATGACGCGCCGGGCGGGGCAGGGGCGCTTCATCCGCTTCATGCTGCCGGCCGAATACACCATCGACACGGCGCCGAAGCCCACCAACCCGCGCGTTCGGCTGGTCGCCCTGCCGGCGCAGGACGTGGCCGTGCGGCGCTTCAGCGGCTGGCGCTCGCCGCCGTTGGAACGGCGAAACACCCGCGTCCTGACGGACCGACTGGCGCGCAGCGACTGGCGGGCCAGCGGTCCGCCCGTGACCTGGGTCTATGACCCGATCTGGACGCTGCCCTTCCTGCGCCGCAACGAAATCGCCATCCCGGTGGAGCCGAAAACGTCGGCCAACGACACCGGCGGCGATTGAGGCGCCCTCACCGTGGCGCGATGATCATCTGGCCTGCCTCGCTGCGCGCCCGCAGGTCCGGCCGGTACATGGATTCGACAAAGACGCCGGGCATGGTGAACACGCCCGGCGTCACCGCGCGCGCCAGATAGGCGACCGAAAACGCCGGGTCCTCGCGGGTCAGCGGCACCGAGGCGATGAAGCGGTCGTCGCGGATCTCCACATGCTCGGGCGGATCGAGGTCCGGTAGCCAGTCCATGCCCTGCGTGCCGCGACCCTCGCCGACGGCGGCGTTTTCCAGCACTAGTCCGGCCGGCAGCAGGTCGACCACCAGCGCGTGGTGGGTGCGATCGGTGCCGAGCGCCGTCGGATCGGTCGCCTCACCCGAGACCACGGCCACCAACAGGTCGCTCTGGTCCACCATCTGCGGGTCGATCGGCTGCCCGTCCAGCGAGTAGAACGTCCGGCTGATCGACAGCCCGTTCTCGATCGGCGGCTGGGCGCGGGTGGGGATGCCGTCGCCGCTGACCAGCATGGTGACCGCGCCGGCCCCTGTATTGGTGACGGTGATGCCGCCCGCCACCTGATCGAGGGTGGGGGCGATCAGCGCGACTCCGGTGCCGATGGGGGTGGCGTCGGCACCGTCGACCGTGACCGACAGCGGCCCCTGCATCTCTCGCAGAGCGGCGGCAGCCATCAGCAGGCGGGCCTGTTCCTGGGTGCTGAGGTACGACCGGCCGTGCCGGGCGCGCGCCAGATCCTCGGCGCGGGCGAGCGGGTCGCCGATGCCGGCCTCGACCATCAGCGCCACCGTGGCGGCCATGTCCCGCAGCGGACTGCCATAGGGATCGCCGGGCCGGTCGGCGTCCTCGCCCAGCGTCGTCAGGTGCACCGACGGGCGCACGGCCGCGTCGAACGCCGACTGGGCGCGGTCTGTGTCGCCGATCATGGCCAGCGCGGCGCCCAGGTGCGCGCGCGGCAAGGGGGCGGGCATCCGGTTCAGGTAGACATCGTGGACGTAGCGGAGCGCGCCCGGATCGGCGACTCCCGCCCGCGCCAGCACGTACAGCGCATACGCTCGCGACGGCAGGGCGTCGTCCGGGTAGTCGAGCCCGACCACGGCGTCCTCCAGGAAGCCCAGCGCGCGGTCCAGCGCGAACGGCGGCACGCGGTGTCCGGCCTCATGGGCCCGCAGCAGGAACTCGGTGGCGTAGGCCGACAGCCACACCTGCCGTTCGCCGCCGCCCCACAGACTGAACCCGCCGACACCGTCCTGTCGGGCCAGGACTCGGGTGATGGCCTCGTCGACGCGGCGCGCCAAGACCGCCGGATCGTCGGCGTCGATGACGCCGGCCGCCGCCGCCACGTCGGCGACCACCAGCAGCGGCAACGCCCGGCTGACGGTCTGTTCGACGCAGCCGTAGGGATAGCGGTCCAGGTCGCGCAGCAACCCGGCCAGCCCCAGCGTCGGCAGGGTGGAGACGGTGACGGACACGCTGGCGGTTTCCGGCGCCAGATCATCCAGCACGGCGGGGTCGACCGGTCGGCTCTGGCCCGGCGCCAGGCGTTGCACCAGGGTGCGGGTCTCGTGGGTCGCCGCCGGGCGGGTGGACAGGCCCCAGGACTGTTCCGTCACACGGCCGTCGGGGGCGGTGATGGACAGGGCCACGCGGCCGCCGCCGATGCGTCCGCCCTTGAGGGTGACGACGTGTTCGGCGCGGCCGCCGGCGGGGATGGTCAGCGTGCCGGTGCCGGTGGAGGCGACGGCGACGCCGCCCTCGGCCGCGACCGCGACCGTCCAGTCGCCGGCCGGTCCCTCGACATTGTCCAGCGTGATGTGCATGGCGGCCCGGTCCTCGGGCGCCAGGAAGCGGGGCAGGGTGACCAGCGAGACCATGCGGTCGCGGATGATCACGTCGGCCTCGCCGTGGCCGACGCCGCGCGCGTCGTAGGCCGCCGCCATGACGCGCACGCGGCCGTTGAAGGCGGGAATGTCGACGCTGACGGTGGCGCGGCCGTCGTCGTCCAGTTCGACCGGGCCGGAGAAGAAGGCCAGCGGCTTGACCGTCTTGTCGGGCAGGCCGGGGGCGTGGCGTCCCGCCGCGTCGCCGCCGGTGCGCAGGCGGCCAAAGGTGGCGTCTCGGCCGTCGATCAGGGCACCATAGGCGTCGCGCATGTCCACCCCCAGGCGGCGCTTGCCGTGATAGTAGGTATCGGGCTGTGGCGTCTGGAACCCGGTCAGTTGCAGGATTCCCTCGTCGACGACGGCGACGGTGACACGCGTGTCGGGGCCGGCGTTGGCCACCGACACGGGGATGGTCAGCGGCCCGCGCGGCCGCATCGTCTCCGGCGTGTCCAGCGTGACGTCGAGCGTGCGGTCGGCCATGTCCACGCCCACCCACTGCACGCCGACGGCGCGGCCGGGACCCCGTTCGGTGTTGGTGCCGGGGCGGAACAGGGTGGCGGCGACATAGGCGCCGGCCCCCCAGGCCTCGGTGACCGGCACCTCGACCACCAGGCCCTCGGCGGGGACCGAGACGGCGCGGGTGTCCAGCACGTCCTGGCCCAGCACGGTGATCAGGGCCTCGCCCGCGAACGGCGGGTCGAGTGCCACGCGGGCCGTGTCTCCGGCGTCGTACGTGTCATGTTCGACCGTCATGCGCAGGGTGTCGGGGGTGTCCTGGGCGCCCGGCCCGGCCACCCGCCACCCGGCGCGGAAGCGGAGGCTGGAGACGGCGCCGCTGTCCAGGTCGGCCACCTCGACGCGGTAGCGGCCCCAGTCCACCGGCAACGAGACCTTCACGATCCCATCCACTCCGGTCGTGACGTCGCGGGCGTCGAGTCGCCGGTCGCGCACCACGGCGCGATAGCGCCAGCCGTCGCCTTCCTGGTACCACTGGTAGTCCCAATCCTCGGCGTAGTGGATCAGGCGCAGGGTGCGGTTGGCCAGCGGTTCACCATTGGCATCCACGGCCAGCACGCGGAAATCGGCGCGGCCGCCCTCGTCGGTCACGCCGCCCTCGAACAGCGGATCCAGTCCCACCAGGGTGTCGTTCAGGCGCACCGGCAGCGTCACGGCCCGATTGGTTGGCCGTCCGCCCGGTTCCAGCACGGTGACGCGCACCAGGGCGGACAGCGGCAGGGTGGTGTCCGGCACATGGTCCAGCATGGCCTCGACCATGGTGCGGCCTTGCTCGTCCGTGTCGGCGATGGTCAGGTCGGACCGGGTCGGCTCGAAGCTCTCAGTGGCCATGCCGAAGGTGTAGTCCTCGAACGTCCCGTCGAACGGCCGGGGGGCGGCGCGCAGGATCATCTCCGCTTCGGCGGCCAGCCCGCCGGCCGGGGCGCCGTAGAGATATCGGGCCTCGACGCCCACCGGTACGGAGCCGTCGGGGCGCAACACCGCGTCGTCCGCCGCGTCGAGAAGCACTTCCATGCGGGCTGGCGCGAAGTCCTCCAACTGGAACGAGACGCGGCCCAGGGCCGGGCCGTCTGGCTCGGCGTGGGCCGTGACGGTCCAGGCGCCGACGCGGTCGGCGTCGGTGGTGGGGATTTGGACGTGGGCGCCGCCCCCGGAGTCCAGCGAGACCACCTCCCGCCGGACCTCGACCCCGTCCGGCCGCATGACCTTCAGGGTCAGGGGCAGGCCGGTGACGGCCACGCTCCGGTCGTCGCGCAACAGGGCCATCAGCTCGACCGTCTCGCCGGGGCGATAGATGCCGCGTTCCAGGTACAGGAAGGCATCCAGTGGTCCCGGGGCCTCACGCCCGCCGACGCCCCGGTCGGACAGATCCAGGGCCGGACGGCCCAGGTCGAGGAACGCGCTGTCCTGCCCGTCCGCGGTGGTTGCCGCCAGATGGGACGGACTGGCGCCGCCGTCGCCCTTCAGCAGACCGGCCGGCAGCCGGGCGAGGCCGTCGGCGTCGGTGGTCGCCGTGCCCAGCACGTCGTTGTTGCGGGCGATCAGGGCGATCTCGACGCCCGACAGCGGTTCGGCCGTTTCCAGCGACCGGGCGGCGACCATCAGGTCGCGATCACCGTGGAACGCCTGCAAGCCGATGTCCGTGACCAGGACCCACTGGGTCGGGCGGTCCTGCCAGTGCGGAAGGTCCTGGGCGGCGATCGTCGCCGTCACCGCGTACAGGCCGGGTTCGGGGTCCGGCACCGCCTCGGCGAAGGGCACCGCGCTGCGGCGCTGGCGGTTCGGTTCGTAGGGTGTGTCCATCTCGCCGGACCACACCTTTTCGCCGGTGTCGAACGTCAGATCGGAGACCGACCAGCCGGCCAGGTCGCGGAACACGTCGCCGTGCCGCAACGCCGGCGCCAGACCACGGGCCGGCAGGCGGTAGATCTCCAGCGCCACCCGTTCGACGTTGACGGTCTCCAGCGGCAGGCCCTGGCCGCCGCGCGCCGGCAGCACGTGCGAGTCGCCGACGAAGGCGACGCGGGCGGCGCGGTTGGGGATGTCCACCGGCCAGGTGCGGGTCTCGGTCAGCGCGGTCCCGCCGGCCAACGGCAGGCCCTGGCGTAGCGTCAGGGCGACGTCGGCGCCATGCGGGAACCCGGACAGGCACAGGGCATCGGCGTCGGTGCGGGCGACCATGTCGTCGGCCGGGTCGACGGCCACGTAATCCTCGTAGCGCACGGACCCGTCACCGACGACATCGGCGGTGAAGGTCAGGCAGAGCTCGGGGACATCGCGTTCGATGCGCCCTGTGATCGTCGCCAGAACCGACTGCTCGCCGGCGGCGGCGCGCAATCGCTCGCGGGTTTCGTCGTCGGTGCGGTAGGCCAGGGCCGCCTGAAAGAAGGCGACGGCAAGCGCGCGCTCATCCGCCGTCTGGGCGACCTCGCCCAACAGCCGCAACGCCTTGGCCTTGTCGTCGTCGCGGTCGGCGGTGGCATAGGCCGACCACGCCGCCAGCACGCCGTCGCGGGAGCGCGGATCGTCCTGTAGCCGCAGGCGGGCTAGGTCGAGCCAGCGGTCCGAGTCATCGCCGCCGCCGGCGTCGATGTAGTCCTCCAGCGCGGCGATGGCCTGGCCCCGCCGGTCGGCGCCGGCGGCCTCGCGGTACCGGTCGAGGGCGTCCGAGCGCTGCTCCCACGACTCGTCATCGTCGGTCCGGGTGCGGAGATCGCGGGCGTGAACGCGGGCATCGGCGGACAGGGTGCGCAGGCGCTCGATGTCCTGCAACTGGGTCACCAAGGGCGAGGCTGCCGGGGGCAGGTCATTCGCCCGGGCCGGCGCGGACGCCATGGCCATGACCAGCCCGAGGACCAGCACGACTCCCATAAGGGGGGCCAGAATGTGCAGGGGCGTACGCCGCCCTGTAAACTGGATCATGTCGTCTCTCCCCACACGGTTTTGGTGCCGGACCGCGAGCGGCCGGGGTTCGTGGTGCGCAAAGGCTATCGGCGGAATGTGGCAAAGGTGGGTTCTCGGCCGGCCAGGGCAATCGGGTGAAGGGGTGCCTCTTCGCCGAGATGGGCCTCCGGCCGAGAGGCCCTCACAAAACCCGTCATTGCGAGCCGGCGTCTTTAGACGCCGGCGAAGCAATCCAGGGCGTGTTCATGATGTATTCGCCCTGGATTGCCCCCTTGTGGGGCGGGGGCCAACCCCCGCCCCACAAGGATCTGGATTGCTTCGTCACTTCGTTCCTCGCAA
>Ga0207419_1000768_pt1 | contig 26916 bp, 17 predicted proteins | sample ElkSloMetagenome_4_FD_184723 | JGI IMG/M metagenome (GOLD analysis project Ga0207419, IMG submission 184723) | Hot spring microbial communities from Elkhorn Slough, Monterey Bay, USA - MD2A (version 2) | ecosystem: Environmental > Aquatic > Marine > Intertidal zone > Estuary: Microbial mat ... | reverse complement strand
TTCTTGCCGTAGCTATGGCTACGCCGCGTCGTTCCGCCTCGCCGGGACGGCGCCTTCGGCCCCTCGGTAGCTACCAGACTTTGGCGACACCACACTAGGTTCCGTGGAGCACGGGCGCGACGAAAGGCATGTCGCACCGCCCGCATCACCGGGGTCGCGTCCGCCGGGTCGCCTCCGCCTCCAGCGGGTTCTCCGGCCAGTAGTGCTTGGGGTACCGGCCCCGCATGTCCTTCCGGACCTCGAAGTAGGCGTCTTCCCAGAAGCTCGCGAGGTCCTGCGTGACCTGGACGGGCCGCCGGGCGGGGGAGAGGAGGTGCAGCGTCAGGGGGACGGCGCCGCCGCCGATCCGGGGTGTTTCCGTGAGACCGAACACCTCCTGCAGTCGGACCGCCAGCACCGGCGCCCCGGGCTTCGCGTAGTCGAGGCGGATCCGTGACCCGCTGGGCACCTGAATGTGCGTCGGGGCGAGTCGGTCCAGCGCCTCCCGGCGGTCCCAGCCCACCCACGTCAGGAGGACCTGCTCAAGGTCGAGTCGCTTGAGGTCGTCCAGGCTCCGTGCGTCGGTCAGGAAGGGGGCGAGCCAGTCCTCCAGCCGGTCAAGGAGCGCGTCATCGCTCGCTTCGGGCCAGTCGTCGGGTTCCAGCCGATGCAGGAAGGCGAGGCGTTCCCGGAGCTGCGCGGTCTCCTTCGTCCAGGGGATGGCCTCCAGCCCCGCCTCCCGGATTCCGTCCAGGAGTGCCGAAGTGAGGGCCTCTCTGGAGGGCGAGTGGATGGCGGATTCGGACAGAACGACGGCCCCGAGGCGTCGTCGGCGGAAGCCGCGGACTCGACCCGAGTCCGAGTCCCACGTCACCTCTTCCTCCTCGCGGATCTGGTGGCCGAAGCGCCGCTCCACCTCCTCCGGCTCGATGGGCGCCGCCCGCCAGATCCTGCCATCCCTGCCGCGTCCGTCCAGCTCCGCCGCCACGATCCAGTCGTGGTTCGCCAGGGGTTGCGTGTCGTCCAGCTGGGCGCCACGCCCGGTGCGGAGCACGAAGCGCCCACGCTCGCCGTCGCGCCGTCGGCCCACCCGGTCCGGATACGCCAGAGCCAGGAGGGACCCCACCGCCGCCACGTCGCTCGCGCCGCTGCTGGTCCGGCGATCGCCGCTGCCCCTGTGCCCATCACCGCTGCCGGTGGCCCAGTGGACGCTCGCCCCGGCGCCCCGCCGCCAGTGATCCGCCTCCCGCAGAACGTGCCGGATGCTCCCGCCCCGCGCATTTCCGGTCCGCGCCCGGTGCAGGGCCTCGACCCTCAGCCTCAGGTCCGCGTCCGGGGCTCGACCCTGGCCGCGGAGGATGTCCCGGTTGTTGAGGAGCGCCGCGAGATCGGCCGCCAGCCCACCGAGTCCCTCCTCCCGGCCCCGGATCAGGAGGTGAGCCAGCCGCGGGTGTGCGCCGATCGTCGCCATCTCTCGACCGTGGTCGGTGACGACCCCGTCGTCATCCACCGCATCCAGCTCGTACAGAAGCTCGCGGGCCTGGGCGAAGGCGGCATCGGGCGGCGGGGTGAGCCAGCCGAGGTCGGCGGGCTCGGCCCCCCATGTCGCCAGCTCGAGCGCGAGCGGTGCCAGGTCCGCATCGGTGATCTCTGGGGCACGGGCCGGGACCAGGCCTCGGTCTTCACCCTCGGTCCAGAGCCGATAGCAGACGCCGGGCTCCGTACGGCCCGCTCGCCCCCTCCTCTGGTCCGCCGAGTCGCGCGTCACCCGCACGGTCTCCAGCCGGGTCATCCCCGTCCCGGGATCGAATCTGGGGATCCGCATCCGGCCGCTGTCGACGACGACGCGGACCCCCTCGATCGTCAGGGAAGTCTCGGCGATCGATGTGGCGAGCACGACCTTCCGACGACCCCGAGGACTGGGTCGGATGGCTCGGTCCTGCTCGTCCCTCGGGAGTGCGCCGAACAGCTTGTGGACCGTGGTGTCCGGTGGACGTCGCTCCTCGAGGCGCTCCGCCGTGCGCCGGATCTCGGCCGCACCCGGAAGGAAGACGAGCACATCACCCCTCTCCTCCGCGAGGGCGTCCACGATGGTGTCGGCGACGGGCGGCTCGATCCACCCCGTGACCGGGCGGCTCCGGAATCGAGTCTCCACCGGGTACATGCGGCCCAGACTCTCGATGACGGGAGCCGGCCGGGAGGTCGACCCCTCCCCCTTCGGCACCCCTCCCAGGAGATCGGCGACCGGCCCGGGATCCAGCGTGGCCGACATGACCAGAAGCTTCAGGTCCGGGCGGAGCAGGATCCGGGACTGAAGGGCCAGCGCGAGGCCGAGATCGGCGTGCAACGAGCGCTCGTGAAATTCGTCGAAGATCACGACGCCAACCTCATCCAGCGCCGGGTCGGACTGCAGCATGCGGGTGAGAATCCCCTCCGTGACCACCTCGATTCTGGTGCGGTCGGAGACCCGCGTATCGAGCCGTACGCGATATCCCACGGTGCCCCCCACGTCGGGCTCCCCGAGCAGGTCCGCCATTCGCCGGGCGGCGGCGCGGGTCGCGAGGCGGCGCGGCTCCAGCACGAGGATCTTCCGGTCCCCGAGGGCCTCCAGGTCCAGCAGGGCGAGGGGGACCAGCGTGGTCTTTCCGGCGCCGGGCGGCGCCACCAGCACCGCACTGCCCTGCGTCTCGAGCGCCTCGACGAGTTCGGCCAGGACGGGCCGGACCGGGAGGTCGGGGAGGCGAGACGCATGATCGGGGTGGGCAGCCATGCTCATGAGGCTACACAGCTCCCACACCGACGTGCAGGTCGTGTGAACCTGCACGACGCATGTGTCGCAGGGGTCTCGCTGCGGTTCGAGGCTCGATGCATTCGGCCAGGCGGCGCTGCTCCTCCTCGAATCAGCGGTGCTTTTCCTTTTCGTCCCGCCGCGCAGGCTCCCGAGCCTCGACCCTTTCGGTAGCTGTGGGCCTTCCGCCAGCTACCGAACTCCTGTGATCCATCACTCGGACCCGTCCCCGGCTCTCCCGCCGATCCGCCGTCCCGCCTCGACCGCATCGAAGGCGTCCTGATTCCGGCGCTGCATGATGAAGAAATCCCATCCCTCCGCCATGAGCTCCTCGACTTCGGCCGCGTTGTTGGCGGGGTAGCCGCAGGCTTTCTCGAACTCCGTGCACGCCGCGAGGATCTGGGCGACCGCCGCGTCGAAGCCCGCCTGGTCGCGGACGCGTTCCCCCTCGTCGTTCACGGAGGTGAAGACGCCGCCCAGAGTGCCTGCGCCGACGGTCACGACGCTGACCGCGGGCATGGCGGCGATCGCGCGAGCGTTGGCGGCGCCGTCCCGGCTCTCGATGATCACGGTGAGGAGAAGTTCACCGTCAGGATCGAGCGGCCAGATGTCGGCCTTCTCGAGGTACTCGGACTCCGACAGGCCCCAGAAAGCGGCGGCCCGCTCGAAGCCTTCCTCTGGACGCACACCGCCCTTCGAGGTGAATCGCATCGCCTCGATCGTGCGCTCGACCTCCTCCACCGTCTCCACCTCCTGCATGGCGACGGCGACCTGGCCGTCGTTCAGCTGCGCGATCATCCGCCGGGTCGCGCCCTCCGGATCGTCGTGTACGATCGGGATCTTCGCGAAGAAGGGGTCCGTCCCGGCCGAGCCACCCGCCTCCACGATCGCCTCCATGTAGGCCCGGTACTGGTCGGCGGTCTGCGGCGAATAGTTGTTGAGCACGAAGTCGTCGCGATCGTAGGCGACGAGCGCCTCGGCGGCTTCCGCAAGATCCGGCGCCTCCGTCTCACCGCGACCCGGCGTGTAGGCCGGGTGGATGATGCCCATGACCGGCAGACCCTCCTCGAGAAGCGGGATCATCGGATTCAGGTGGTCGGACGTGGACACCATCCGGGGTGCGTCGGCCGCATCGTCGGCAGTCCGGGTCTCGTCCGCGGCAGGCTCCGAGCAGGCGGCCAGGGACAGTCCGACAAGGGCGAGGAGGGTGCTCGAGCGCATGTGAGGTCTCCGAAACTGGGGCGGTCGGGGCGGGGCCGTCGAAGGTCGGTGCGACACGACGGGGCCCAGCGAGGTGGAACAAGGTGGGTCGATGGCGCGGCGGCGGCAACGCGGTGATCTGCCGAGGGGGGTCGTCCACGGGCACGTCTGACGGGTCGCGGCCCGGCACCCCTTGCAGTTCCAACTCCCCCTGAATCGCTCCATCTCCCATCCGCCCACCCTCCGCCGGTCGCCCCGGGCGCGCTGCATGTTCGCCCCTCGTCGAGCAACGAATCACAAGCGCCAGGTGTAACCCCTACATCGCCGCACGCTCGTGCACACCACCCGATCAGCCTTACCCGTGACCGCCTCCGAACCCGAGCGCGACTCCGTCTTTCTGCGCGTTCTGATGCGCACGATCAGGGGTGTAGGTGTACTGGTCGGGGGCATCGCCGTGGTCGTCGCCCTGGCGCTTGCAGCGGTCCAGTTCGACGCCCTGGGGACCCAGGTCGCTCGCGCGGTGGCCGACAGAATCGTTCCACCGGGGCTGGAGTTTTCGGTAGGTAGGGTGTCGGGCAGCTGGATCGGCTCGCTGACGATGACGGACATGGCGCTGACCGCGACGGATGGATCGGAGGTGGTTCGCGTAGACACCCTGGAGGTCAGCTACGACCTCCTTCCGCTCCTGTCCCGACGAATCCGGCTGAACGACGTCGAGGTCGTCGGCGCCCGGACGTCGCTCGTACGTCGAGGTGATGGGGCGATCGGGCTGTCCGGGGCGTCTCCGGGGCGTTCTGCGTCACCGCAATCTGCGTCCGATCCATGGGCGCTGTCGCTCGGCTCCCTGCGGATCGATGGAGCCATGGGCCAGCTGAGCACCCCGGCCGCGCCGGAGGGGAGTGCCGAGCAGAGTGCTAACGCCCCCTCATTGGACTCGCTGCAGGCTGCCGCTCCCGGCACCGCCACCGTCTCCGAGATGTGGGCTGCCACGAGGGTGACCTGGTCCGGTCTCCAGGTAGCTCTGCACGATCTCAGCCTGTCGGACGGTCTCTCGCTGATTCTCGATTCGGCCACCGCTCGGGTGGACGTACCCGACCTCCCGACCGAGTCCGCCGTCGCACCGCTGGACATCCGGGCCGCGGGTCGGCTCGCGCAGAGGCGGATCTCCCTGGACACCCTGACGATCACCGCACCCGACGGGAGAGTAGACGGGGCAGGGGACATCGTGCTGCCCCGCTCGGGAAGCCGGGTAGATGCCCCCACCGAGGAGGCGGAAACCCTCGACTTCCGGCTCGTTGCGACGAACCTCCCCCTTGCACCCCTGCACGCCTTCCTGGGGAACTCGGCCGCACCGGAGGCGCGCCTGAGCGCCGAGGTGGACGTGACCGGAACCACCCAGCTTCCAAGGGCCTCGGTGGAGGTCGCGACGAACGGTGGGGGCCGGGTTTCCGGGACGCTTGCCTTCGACCCCGGGGGAGCGGGAACCGCACGATACCGGGCCGACCTCGACGTGACCTCGCTGGATCCGATGACGCTGATCGGTGACACCGCGATCGCCGGCGACGTGAGCGGGACCCTGGCCGTCGACCTCGAGGGATCAACCAGGACGAGTCTGGACGGCACCGCGCGCCTTCGACTCGACCCGCTCCGCATCGGCACCCTTCCGGTGCGTTCCATCGGCCTGGAGTCGACCTGGGCTGCGGGAGAGGCGACGATCGAGTTCCGTGCCGCAGGGGACGGGCTCCGGGCGGACCTCTCCGGACAGGCTCGGCCCATGGACGACGTGCCGAGCTTCGATCTGGGCGGTCCCATTTCAGTGAAGCTGCCCTTGTCCTCTGAACCGCCGGATTCCGTGGAGCCACCCCGGGACTCCGCGACCCCCACCCGGCTGGCGGGATCCGTTTCGATCCGGGGAAGCGGGATCTCGCCGGACTCCGCGAGCGCGAGCCTCGAAATGACGCTCTCGACCGTGACGATTGGACCGGCTGATTTCGGCTCTGCCCGGCTGGTCGCTCAGCTGGACTCCGGCCGGATCGTCGCGCGCCTCGATGCGGAGGACGCCACCGACGGGACCCTCACCGCCGATGGCACAGTCGTGCTCGGGACGCCGACGACTTTCCGCCTCTCCGACGTCGTCGCACGCGATCTGGACGTCGCCGGTCTGATTGGAGACACGGTACCGAGCCGATTGAACGCACAGGTGACCGGGTCCGGAACTGTCGGCGACCCGATGGAGACTCGTTTGACCGCGGACGTCACCCTGCGCGACGCACGCTACGGCTCGCTGAGGGTGGACACGACGGCGTTGAACGCGACGCTCGACGGGGGCCGACTGCGAGGTACGGGTCGGGTTCGGTCGACGGCGGGACGCTTCGACTTCGAAATCGACGGCCGCCCCCTCGGGGAGGTGCCGACGGTGGACGACATGCGCGTCGACTTCGCCGAACTCGACTTGGGCGCGCTGGCCGGGGACTCGGCGGGAATGATTTCGACCAGCGTCACCGGCTCCCTCACCGGAGGTTTTCGTGGAGCTTCCCCGGACGACCTCGTGGTCGACCTCGAGTTTCGCGCGGATTCGTCCCGCGTAGGGCGTCAGCCCATCACCCGAGCGGGCGGCTCGGTCGCGTTGGATGGGGGGCGAGTGGATCTGCGCGCCCAGGTCACCCTTCCGGATTCGGGACGTATCGATGTGGCCGCCACCGCCCGTCCCTTCGACGACCGGCCGACCGCGCGGCTCCGGGATCTGACCTTTCGGGCACTCGATCCGACCGCATTCGTGGGCGGCCCCGTGGGATCGCCCGCCGACGACCCGCCGGTCTCGGCGTCGCTCAGCGGCGCGGCATCCGGGCAGCTCGAAGGCTCGGACCCGGGAACCATGTTGGCCGCGGTCTCCATCGACCTCGATGCATCGAGGGTGGGGCGCGAGCCGGTCCGCGAGGGTCGGGTGGAGATGCGGATCTCCGAGGGGCGCGTTCAGTCCGAGGCCCGATTCGACTTCGCCTCCGGTACGCTCACCGCGGACGGATCCATGGATGTCGGGGCGGAGGTGCCCGAGTACGCACTGACTGCGCGAATCACGGCGGGCCGTCTGGACCGTCTCCTGGGTGCCGACTCGACCGCCGCGCGCAGCCTCGTCGATGCGACGCTGGCCCTCGAAGGCCGCGGCACGACGCCGGCCACGATGGAGGCCGAGGTGAAGGCGTTCGCCGACTCGGCGGCCTTCGGGGATGTGCGGGTCGACACGCTTCGTCTGATCGGTCGCATCGCGAAGGGCACGGCCACCGTCGACACGCTCACGCTGCGCTCGAACGCACTGAGCGCTTCGGGCAGCGGATCCGTGGCGATCGTGGAGACGGCGACCGGCGCTTCGGACTTCCGGCTCTCCGGCCGGGTCCAGTCGGTCGCGCCGCTTCAGGACTTCGTGGGAATCACCCCGATCGGAATCGGGGCGGGCGACTTCGACGTCCGGATCACGGGTCCGCCCGACCAGGCGACCGTCACGGCCTCGGCGAACGCGTCCGCACTGTTGCTGGGTACCACCGAACTCGTCGGCCTGGAGTCCTCGCTGGAGGCGACGATGACCCCCTCGCTCGAGCTCGGTCCCACCACCGGGCGGATCGCCCTCGACCGACTGACGGCGGGCAGCGTCGAGGTGCGGCTGACCGAGGTGACGGGAAGCTGGAGTGGCGAGGAACTCGCGTTGGAGGGGGACGCGACGCTGGACGACCGCCGCGAGGTGTCGGTGGAGCTCCGGGCCGATCCCCGCGCGGAGACCTCTCGTCTGGAACTGGATCGATTGGACGTGCGGGTGGACGACGACCGGTGGGAGCTGTCCGGCTCCCCACGGATCTCGTGGGTCGACGGAATCCAGGTGGACAACCTGGCACTCCGCTCCGGCGATCAGGCGCTCACGATGGACGGGCGGCTCGATCTGGAGGGGTCCAGCGACCTGCGCGGGTCGATCGATCAGCTCCGACTGGGTGGCATCGCCGACCTGGTCGGGTTCGATCGCCTGGACGGAACCGCCAGTGCGGAACTGGATGTGCAGGGACCGGCCACGAGCCCCCGCATCCGCCTGGATCTGGAGGCGGACCTGTCCGACGATCGCGGGCGGGAGAGCTCGATCGAGGGCACGTTGAGCTACGACACGCTCCGGCTCGATGTCGATGCCTCGGTGGAGGCGGAGGGGGGTGGCCGCATCGTGATCGCCGGCGGACTCCCGATGGATCTCGACCTGACCCGGACGGCGGCGGGCGATACGACCCGGGTCACCGCTGCCGCGGCCGGGCGCTCCGACCTGGAGATCCGCGCCGATTCGTTCCAGGTGGCATGGATCGAGCCCTTCCTGGATCCTGCCGTCGCACGTGGCCTTCGGGGACACCTCGAGGCGGATGCGCGCGTCGGAGGAACGCAGGACGCCCCCGTTCTGACCGGTGAGGCCACGTTGCGCGAGGCCGGCATGACCGCGCCGGGCCTGGGGGTAAGCTACGACGATGTCGGCCTGCGCCTCTCACTCCGGGATGACGTCGCGCGGATCGACAGCGCCTTCGCCCGAGCCGGCGACGGCACCATGAATCTGTCCGGCACCATCTCCTTGCCGGAGCTGTCGCTGGGTGAGTTCGACCTGGAGGGACGGTTCGATCGGTTCCGGGCCATGAACAACGACGCGTATCGGGTGCGGATGTCCGGGACGGCTGTACTCGGGGGCACGACCGCCGCGCCCCTGCTCGAGGGAGACCTCGATCTGGTGGAGACGGACGTCTACCTCGACGACGCCGTCTCGTCGGGGGCGTCCGTTCGACCGGTGAAGCTCACCGACGAGCAGGTTCGCGAGGTCGAGCAGTACCTCGGAGTCTCGGTCTCGGCGTCGGAACGGGATCCGGGTCGGCTCTTCGAGCTCATGACGATCGATCTCTCGGTCAATGCCAGTCGCGACACGTGGGTGCGCCAGCGTACGAATCCCGAGATGGAAATCCAGCTCACGGGGGATGTGCAGGTCACCAAGGAGCCCGCGGACAGCATCCGGTTCGACGGGGTGGTGGAGGCTGTACCGACCCGAAGCTACGTCGAGCAGTTCGGACGCCGATTCAGCATCGAACAGGGTCAGATCGACCTGGTCGGAACGGTCCCGGAGACGCGTATCGACGTCCGCGCCACGTACCGCGTACCCTCCCGCGGAAATCCCGATTCCCCCGAGGTGACCATCACCCTCGATATCGACGGCACCATGAGGGACTTGAGCCTCACTCTCGGCTCCGAGCCGGAGATGGAGAATGCGGATATCGTGTCGTACCTGGCCACCGGACGTCCCGCCTCCACGGGGCTGGCGGTCGGCGGTGAGGGTGAGGGAGGTCTGGGGTCCATCGGGACCGACTATGCGCTGGGCCAGGTCACGGGGCTGGTCGAGGGGCTGGCCGCCGAGGGAATCGGGCTGGACGTGGTCGAGATCGAGGCGGATGGTCTCCGTGGTGCGACGCTGGTCGCCGGACGGTTCGTCAACCCGAAGGTCTACGTCGGTTTTAGGCAGCCGATCGGCCAGGAGGCCCGAGACGACACCGACTCCGGCGATGTGAACCGGACCGAGGTCGAACTCGAGTACGAAGCGCTCCGGTGGCTGCTCCTGAACATGGAGGCGAGCAACTCCGCCATCAGCTTCTTCTTCCGGTTCCGCCATGCGTACTGACCGATCGAGCGGACGGCTCGGCGAGTGGGTCGCGCGGGCGCTCGTGGGCGGAGCGCTCTGCCTTGCCGGGATCCTGTCCTCTCCGGGGGAGGCCGCACCTCAGGACCCCCTCTTCCTGATCGATGCCGACACGAAGGTGGCGTCCGTCCGCCTGGCGTTCGAGGACACGCGGACGCTGGAGAGGAGCGCGATCCTCGATCGGGTCGGCCTGCAGGGGCCGGGATTCCTCGAGCGGGTCCGCGGCGTCGTGGACGTGCTCCCCCTGATCGACCCGCCGGTCCCTCATCCCTTCAGCGGGCTGGAGATGGCCCGAGACGCGGCTCGGATCGAGCAGTTCTACGCCCAGCGGGGGTTTCTCGAGGCCGAAGCCGAGTACGAGGTGGAATTCGATGCGGAGGCGAATACGGTCGAGGTCACGTATCGGATCACCGAGGGGCGCCCCCTGACGCTGGCCTCCGTCGAGATTCAGCCGGCGGCGGGTGCCCTCGCCCTCGATTCGGCGTCGATGCGGGAGTGGGCGCGATTCGAGGAGGACCTCGGGGGTGAGCTGGGCTCGCGTCTCAGTGAGGCCGACCGGGTGCGCATCCGGTCCCGCCCGCTCTCGTGGCTTCGTCGGCGCGGCTACCCCTTCGCCTCTGTCGACGACTCGGTGGTGGTCGACTCCACCGAATCGTCCGCGCGCCTCCGACTCGACTACGATCCGGGGGTCAGGGCTCGGGTCGATTCCATCGTGATCGAGGGGCTGGACGCACTCGGGTATCGGACGGTTCGACGCGAGATCCCGATCGACCGGGGCGACTGGTTCTCCGAGAGCCGGATGGCCGAGGGTCGGCGACAGGTGGTCGCTCTGAATCTCGTCCGACTGGCCCTGTTCGACGTCGTTCCGGGGCAGCCGGTGGACTCGACCGTCACCCTTCGCATACGGGTCGAGGAGGGAAGTGCCCGATTGCTCTCGGGCGAGCTGGGATATGCGACGGAGCGTGGCATCGCGACCGAGGCGCGTTGGGATCACCGTGACTTCCGGGGTGGTGCGCGGACCCTGAGTCTGTCGACCGTCGCGAATACCGGATGGCTCGCGGCGTCGAGAGATGTCGACCGGCTGTACGGGGCGTCCGCCACCCTGCGCCAGCCGTACCTCTTCGACTACCGGCTGTCGGCATCGGTGCGCCCCTTCGCGGAGTATCGCGACGATATCCGGGACGAATCGTTCGCCTGGGGGAGCGACGCCTCACTGCTCTTCGAGCGGGGGTCGCTGAAGCGAGCTTCGACGACCGTCACCGTGTCTCGGCGACGCGTCATCGATGCGCCGGGACTGGCGGGTCGGGGCGATGTGCCGGATACCCTCCTGCTCACCGCCACGCCCGTGGACGTCGGCACCATCCAGACCAGTCGACTCGGGCTCGACCTCGTGTTCGGGGAGGTGGACGATCCGCTGGACCCCCGGGATGGCTACATCACGCGTCTGTCCACCGAGGTTGCGGGGCCGGCGGCAATCTCGGATGTGGAGTACTCGCGGCTGGATGCTCAGGTCACCGGCCTGCTCCCGCTGGGAAGGTCCACCGGGCTGGTGGCACGGACCTCGGTCGGTCGGCTTTTTCCGCGCGGGGCGAGCGTGCCCGACAATCCGGCCGATGCGTTGACGGTGCTGCTTCAGCTCCGAGACGCCGTCTTCACCGCGGGCGGCACGGGGGATGTACGCGGTTGGGGAAATGGTCAGCTGGGCCCGAAGGTGCCGGATCTGCGAATCGCCCGGCGCGGTGACTCCGTTTCTGTGGCGGCGGAACGGTACGTGGTCCTCTCCGGACTGGCCCGTGCTACCGCGTCGCTGGAACTCCGCCTTCCGTTTCCCCTTCTGGGCGGCGACAATGGCACCCACCTCTTTCTGGATGCGGGACGGATCTGGAACCCCGACGACCGATTTCGTGACCCCGAGCTGCCTGCGGATCCCCTCGATCAGGAAGGCGTCTTCTTCGGCACCGGATTCGGGGTGGAGTTCGCCACACCTGTCGGTCCATTCGGCATCGACCTGGGCTACAAGCTGAATCCGTCGCCGCTGGATCTGCGTGATCCGGGCGCGGTCGCGCGGGCCCTGGTCGCCGGGGCGGCGTTGTCCACGGTGCCGACCGAGTCGATTCGACGGTGGCACCTGCACGTTTCCATCGGTCGGTCACTCTGATGGCGACCCGTGAACTCGGGCTCGGATCTACTACTCCGCCATCACCATCTTCTTCTTCGGGGCGGAGTTCATCCCCAGCGACGCGAGCCCCGAGCTGATCGCCTGGTCGACCGGAGTCGGCGTGAGGAGCATCATGCCTCCCTCCGCCAGCAGCCAGGCGGTAAGTCCTCATCGGTACACGGGGTGCACGCGCTCGCCTCGGCGGAGCTCGAGCAGGACCGCGGCGAGCATGGGTGTGACGAAGATCGCGGGCCCGAGGAATCGCCCGGAGGGAGATCCGTCGGGCTGCCGTGCGAGAGCCATCTGGTGACCGATCACCGTCCGCAGTGTGCCAGCGTCAGCGACCTTCCGAGCGCCGATAGGTGCAGCTCGACGGGAGGAGTGTAGCCTTCCGCCAGGCCACGAGCTCGTTCCAGCAGAGCCGGTCTTCGATCGTCTCCAGCCCGGCCGCCACCCGGCCCATGAACGAGCAGGTGTAGACGCGGAGTTGTGGCGTGGGCACTCGGAGCCTGTCGACCACGAGAATCGGGTTCGTGTAGAATGTTTCCGCTCGGCAGATCTGCTCATTGGGCAGATCCAGCATGGCCATGAGCGGGACGCGTACTTCGTCGACGAACACCTCGAACGCTCTCGGGCGCGTCCCTTCCGTCCGCAGCACGTCAGAATCCGTATCGAAGTCGAAGAAGAGGTCGAGTCCCCCGGTGACCATCGCGTAGGGGTCGCTCTCATGGGCTGCGTCGTAGGCGCGCACCGCCTCCCGATCGAGGCGCTTGTAGATTCCCCGATGCGGTCCGTACCGCGCGTCCAACTCGCGCTCCACCTCGGCCAGACGCTGTTCGAGCGAGACGGCGGTCGACACACCGTCGAGCTGGATCGGCGCAACATCCAGCTCGATCACGAGATCTCTTGCCGGCTCGTGCAGAGTGAGCTCGACGGACCGATATCCCTGGCGAGAGACCGCCACCGTGAGCGGATAGTGGCGGGGCTGCGCGAGGAACTCGAACCGGCCGTCCGCCTGTGTGACGTCCACATATCCACCGGGTGAAGCCTGAACGACGACACCCTCGATCGGCCTCCGGGATTCCGCCTCGACAACGGTGCCGGTGTGCGTCTGGGCGGAAAGCGGGCTCGCAGCGGTGAATGCGAGGACGCTGCACGCGAGCCCCAGCACGAGCGCAGAGACGCGCGGGCGGAGAAGGGCCGCGACGAAGAGAATAATTCCGGACCGGCGTGGTTCGGAGAGGTCCATGGGCGTTTCCTCGAACGGACTCGCGTCTCAACGGTTCTGCCTTCCTGCCGGCGCACCGCGAAGCACCCGGTGCGCATCCCGATCCACGATACGGCCAGCGCGGAAGAACGTGCCAGCCGGGGATCATCACGCCCCCTGTCGGTGCGCCGGCGTGTGACCCAAGCTTGGAGCCTACCCGAGACGAGGACCGATCACATGTACCGTACCACGACCGTCGCCATACTCACGCTCTCGATCCTCTCCGTGGGGCTGGCCTGCGCGTCTGCCCCCACCGATCCGACGGTCCGGAATCTGCGCGCCTTCGCGAAGGCCTACGGCTACGTCCGGTACTTCCACCCGAGCGACGCGGCCGCCGACGTCGACTGGGACGCCTTCGCCGCCCGTGGCGCGGGACGGGTCTCCGACGCGGCTTCACCGGAAGAACTCCGGGGCGTCCTCGCCGATCTGTTTGCGCCGGTCGCACCGTCGGTCCGATTCACGCGATCCTCGGCGGACGAACCTCCAGCGCCGGAATGGGCCGCCCGGTCGGATACCTCCGATCTGGACGTCGTGGTGTGGCAACATGTTGGAATGGGCACGGACCGGGTGAACAGCGTCTACCGGAGCGCCCGGATGCACCGGGTCCGCGAGCTGACGACCGCCACCGGGAACGCGGTGGTATCTCGGAGTCTCGACGCCGAGGCGCTGCGCGGGCGCGAGATCCGCTTTACCGGATCGCTCCTCGCCGAGTCCCCCGACACCCGGGCCCACCTCTGGTTTCGCGTGGATCGCCCGAGCGGTACGGGGTTCTTCGACAACATGATGGACCGGTCGGTGACGTCCGAGACATGGACCGAGGCCGAGATCCGCGGGATGGTCGACGAAGACGCACGGAGGGTCGTCCTCGGCGCTCTGATCCTCGGCGGCGACGCCTCGGTGGACGACCTGCGGCTCGAGGCGAGGGACGGGGATGCCTGGGTCGAGATTCCCCTGAGCAACGCCGGATTCGAGCTGGACAGGGGTGGGAGTCCGCCGGGGTGGAACACCACCGGCCCGGGCTGGAACATCGAGACTTCGAGCGATCGGGCGATCGAGGGAGAGCGAAGGCTGGCCGTCCGGGCGGGACGCACGAGAATCGCCGGCCCGCTCTTCGAGCGGCATCCAGCCCCGGGCGAGCGGCATCGCGGGGAGCTCGGATACGACCTCGTGGCGTGGGTGCCGCTGTCGATCTGGTCCGAAGATGGGCGGACGCTCGATGTCGACGATCCGGAGGAACCGGGGATCGATACCGGCACACCCAGCGACCGGGAGATCCGCCTCGCCGACGTGATCGTGACGTGGAATGCGTTCCAGCACTTCTATCCCTACTGGGACGTGGTGGACGCGGACTGGGACGCGGTGCTCACCGAGGCGCTCGAGCGGGTGGTTGCGGACCCGTCCGGGGACCGGCACCGGACCACGCTCCGCGCCATGGTCGCCGCGCTCGGGGATGGGCACGGAAGTGTGTCCGATCCGGACGGGCAGACGGCGGGGCGGCTCCCGTTCGCGATGGAGTGGGTCGAGGACTCGGTCGTCGTGGTCGCCCCGGAGCGTGCCTCGGCGGCCGCCCACGATAGCGCTCGGGATGGCGCTTCGGCGGGAAAGGGGCCGGCGTCACGCGGCGATGTGGTACTGGCGATCGACGGGCAGGATGCGGGGGAGCTCCTGGCCTCGGAAGTCGAGCTGGAATCGGGCACCCTTCGCTGGCGGCGGTGGAAGGCGGTGCGGAGTCTCGGTGCCGGGTCGATCGGGTCGGAGGCGCGGGTGGTCCTCCGCCGTCACGACGGTGCGATCGACACCCTGGTCTTGAACCGCGTTGCGGGGAGTCCTCCTGCCGAGGGTCGGCCGGAGCAGATCGCGACCCTCGAGTCCGGTATCCTCTACGTCGATCTCGACCGTGCGCCGATGGCCGCGATCGAATCCCGATTGGACGAACTCGCTCGGGCGAGGGCCGTGATCTTCGACCTCCGCGGGTACCCCAACGGCAATCACGTCGTGCTCACCCACCTCTCCGACGAGCCACTCCGATCGGCTCACTGGATGACCCCCGAGATCGTCCGGCCCGATGGGGCGGGGGAGGCGGCCTACCGCGAGTCGCGCTGGCACCTGGCGCCCGGCGAGCCCCGATTCGACGGCCGTGCGATCTTCCTCACCGACGGCCGTGCGATCAGCTACGCCGAGAGCGTGATGGGAATCGTCGAGGCGTACGGACTCGGGCCGATCGTCGGCGAGGCGACCGCCGGCGCGAACGGAAACGTGAATGTCCTCCGCCTCCCGTCCGGCCACACGATCCGATGGACGGGCATGCGGGTCGAGAAGCACGACCGCTCACAGCACCACCTTGTCGGGATCGAGCCCACCCACCCGGCCGGGCGCACCATCGAGGGCGTCCGAGCGGGGCGAGACGAGGTGCTGGAACGGGCGCTCGAGCTCGCGCGGGACGGGAGTTGATCCTCTGCGGGGTCGAATCGCCCGTCCCTACGGTAGTGCCACCCGACCCCGTCGACACCTCCGCCAGGCGGGATCGGGACGATACGCGCCGCGCTGCCCCCATCATGCCGTCCACACCGCAGTGGACGCCGTCTGGGCGACAGCCCCCACGGAGCAGTCGGGAGCCCTTCCGGCCGGACTCCTCGGGCGGAACAGCGTCAGTCGCGCCGTACCAGGGCGCGGAACCATTGTGTGAACACGCCCTAGAGACGGAGGAGGTGGCGACAGGACTTCTTCCTGGGATTCGACGTTGAGCGACAGGCCGATGCGAGTGGATGCGAAGACCTTTGTGGAGTTCGGCCTTCGCACGAATTCGGGAGGGCTCGGGCCGCTGGCCCAGCTCATCGACCGGTGCGAAACCCGGCTCGGAAAGGCGGCGCTCGGAAAGCTTCTCGGAGCGCCCAGGACCGACACTCGAGAGATTCGGGCACTCCAGGACACGGCGCGGCGACTGGCGTCCGACCTGGAGATCTTCGCGATCCCGGATGCCGCGGTGGAATCGGTCGAGAAGTACCGCTCGTCTCGGGCAGTCCTGAGCCCGCACCGCGGTGCCCGCGCTCGGATCGAGGATGCCCTGGTCCGTGCTCGGTACCGCGATCAGTACCGGGAGATCGAGACTGGCATCGAGGCGGTCCGCGAACTCGGCTCACTTCTGGGTGCGACGCTCGACGGACTCGGTCGGGACGGGGCGCACACGGAGGGGGCCCTCCTCCGGCGTCTGCGGTTCCTCGTCGAGCTCGAGGGCCGAGCCGAGCTTCATCGTGCGACGCTGGAGACCGATGCGTGGCTCCGAGGGGAAGCCGCGGACGGGCTCGAGGATGCGCTCGCGGCCCTCGGCGAGCTGGACGCGCTCCGGACCATCGGCCTGACCCATGCGATGCCCGGCTGGTCGACGCCCGTGGTCCTGGACGCCGGCCCTCCCGAACTGGCAGCCGAGGGACTCTTCCATCCCCTCGTTCCCAACGCCGTGGCCAACGACATCGAGTTGTCGGGCGACAGGACGAGCCTCTTCCTGACAGGTCCGAACATGGGGGGGAAGAGCACGTTCATCCGGTCGATCGGACTCAGTGCGCTCCTTGCGCAGACCGGCGCCGCCGTGCCGGCGCGGTCGTACCGGATCAGGCCGTTCGAGGCGATCCACACCAACCTGAATCCCGCGGACAGCGTCGAGGAGGGAGTGAGCCTGTACCTGCGCGAAGTGTTGACGGTTCGCGCGGCCGCCGAGTCGCTCGCGAATGGGGACCGGAGCCTGGTCCTGTTCGATGAAGTTTTCCGGAGCACCAATGTGCTCGACGCGACCGAGGCGACCGCGATCACGGTAAACGGACTCTCGCAGGGTCCCTGCGTCGGTATCTTCTCGAGCCACCTTCACGGCGTCCGGGATGGCCTCACGTCCCCGAGGGTCGCATGCGGAAAGTTCGAGGCCAGCGCGGCCGGTGAGGATCTGACCTTCGACTACGAGCTTACCGAGGGCGTATCGGAACAGCGTGTCGGAATGCGGATCATGTCCCGGACAGGGACGGCGGCGCTGCTCGACGACCTGGCCGAGTCGTCTCCCCTGGACAGGCCCTCCTGACGGATCGGCGGGTCTGCGTCCCGGTGGCCGCCGAGCGAGGGACGCAGCAGCGAGTACCTGTTGGCCAGCCGCACCCCTTCCCTTCAGGGGGTTCGAAGCCCACGGAGCGTGTCCCCGCGCGGGCTACCGAAGCAGGCAGCGGTCGATCATCTGTCCCTCTGCCGCCATCTCGTAGCTCACGTTCCGAGGCTTGCGGAACCCGTGCCCCTCGTCGCTCGCCTCGAGGTAGGCGACCGGAAGGCCACCTGCCTCCAGCGCCTCGACCATCTGCCGGGCCTCCCCGACGGGTACCCGACGGTCGTTCACGCCATGCGTGATCATCAGATCGGTACGGATTCGATGCGCATTGCTCAGTGGAGCGATCGAGTCGAGATAGCTGCGCATGACGGGGTCCGACTCGTCGCCCCACTCCGGGCGGCCCCCACCCATCAGCGGCCCTGCGAGGTTCTCGAGGAAGGTCACGGGGTGCGTTACCCCGACGCCCACCTTCGCGCACCGTACCCGCTCCCCGAAGTCCACGAGCGACGCATAGACCATGAACCCACCGTACGAGACTCCGCGCAACATGACGCGGTCCGCATCCAGGTCAGGCTGCGTCTCGATCCAGTCGAGGAGCGCTCCGACGTCCCGCACCGCGTCGCTCCGCCCCCTCCCGTTGTCGAGGGCCTTGAACGACTTCCCGTAGCCCGTCGAGCCTCGGATGTTCGGCCGGATGTAGGTGATGCCCCGCCTCTGAAAGCGCGTGTATCCCATCGAAAGCAGTGCCTGGGTGTGCGGTCCTCCATGGATATCGACGATGACCGGTCCGGGTCGCTCGCCGACGCCGGGATACACGAGGGCGGGGATGGTGCGTCGGACGCCGTCCACCGAGTCGAAGGTCGGGTACCGCACTCGACGCCAGCGGGGTACGTCCGAGGGCTCCGCCTCCGGCCCGACCCAGCGGGTGAGTTCTCCGGTCCCGAGGTCGTGCACGTAGCCTCGGAAGACGCCACGCGGGTCGGTATGATTCACGATGACCTCCGATCCCGACGGATGCAGCTGCATCCCCACGATCCCATCCTCGAACAGGTCGAGCACCCGCCGTTCACCGGTGGTCGTTTCGAGCAGGTGGTAGCGACGCTCCGCATCCTCCAGGACCTCCAGCAGGAGCACCGTCCCGTCCTGCGACTGCTCCACCGACATCACGTCCCAGGGGAGGTCCTCCGTGAGAATCTCCTCCTGCCCGGTGTCCAGATCCAGACGACGCAGATGGAGGAACTCCGATGCTCGGTCGCTCGTGTAATAGACCCCGTCACCCGCGCGGTCGTACTGACCTGACCGATGAAGGACGGAGTCGGCGTCGGCCTCCAGCAGCCGAGTGAATTCTCCCGTCGCTACGTCGAGCTCCAGCAGATGATTGGCCTCGTTGTCGATCCCGGCTTGGATCAGCAAAGCCCCGCCCGAGGGAGCCCAGTCCGTCACGGTCCAGCCGTATTCGAGATCCGCGATGTGGCGGTTCGAGGCCGGGTCGCCGGGAATCACCGTCCTCAGCTCTCCTCCATCACCACTCCCGGGCCTCCTCGTGTAGGCGATCCGTGGGCCGTTCGTCTCGAAGGCGCCGAAGCTGTGAATCGCGTCTCCGGACGTGATCTGAACGACGCTCGGGAGCGAGGGATCCCACATGAAGAGCTGGTCCCGCTCGAGGCCGTCGGTGTCCCAGGCCATGATGAGATACGGCCGATCGGCGCCCCCGTGGAAGCCGGAGGCATGGACGGGAATCCCGGGGATGCGCTCGGAGTCCGAGCCGGGAGCAGGCACGACGTGAAGCCCCACCCCCTGAAACCCGCTTCGTGACCAACCGAGCATTCCCGACCCATCGGGGGCCCATGTGACGAGCGAGCGGGAACGACTCTGCCGCCGGGACTGGGCCATTTCCACCAGGACGCTGCCCCAGCCCACCCGGCCGAGCCCCACCTTCGTGATCGTCGGCGGGGTGGGGACACCGATCACGGCGAGCGTCCCGACCCCGACGAGTGCCAGGCCGGCGATCGCGATCGCTCCGCGTCTGAGCAGCTTTGTGAGCATGGGACTCGCTGCTGAAGGAAACGTTCGTGCGCCCGCCCGACGGATCGGGAGTTCTGCTGCGCGTCGGTGAGGTAGTACGTGCGCAGCAGGCCCGGGATGCTCACCGCGCTGGGGCGAATGCCGGTCAGGCGCCGCCCCGCTGCGGCGAGGTGGGGGCTAGGGCGTACGACTCTCGCGCACCTCTCTTTGGTGTCGAAGATCCTCAAGCCCGAGGGCGACGAGTGCGACTCCGAAGAGGATCCGGGCCCAGAATTCGAAGGTCGAGTCCGAGGCGTCCCGGAAGACGGCACCTGCCGCGAGGTACGCGCCACTCACTGCGAACAGGGTGGCTCGGACGGGGCTCCAGCCATGCGCGAGGCTCGAATCGACTGCCTTCGAAAGGTGTCGAGGATCTTTGGTCATGATTTCTCGGGGCAACGCCTGACGGATCGGCGATTCCGCTGGTGCACCTCGCAGGTGGCAGCGCACAACGCTCCCCATGATGCCGACAGCGCAGCAGAAAACGCCAGGGCCGGTTCAGCTGCAACAGAACGTATCCCCGTAGCGGAACCACGCCCTGGTCAGGACGAGGGGTCCCGGACCTCCGCGCTCATGAGATACTCTCTGACGCTCTCCACGCCGAGTTCGTCGGTCACGACGCCGACGACGTACCCCGGCCCCGCGTCCCGGGGCGAGAAACTCGACGGAACGGCGACGGACCCGGTCAGGAGTCCACCATCGTCGAAAATGAGCCACTCCGCACCTGCCTCCTCCCCAACGCGGTACTCTCGCACCCACGTCCGACCGAGCCGGTCACCAAAGATGTCGGCCAGGTGCGGGAGGTGTTCGGGTACATCCATCCCGCTCAGCACGGAGCGGGTCTCCGTCCGCACTTCGGGGCGCACCGACTCGAGCAGCTGGTCGGTGGCGATGCGACGAGCCTTCGATCCGACCGGTACGCTCGGTACGTCACGCCGGAGGATCATCTCGAGCGTCCCGTCCGGCCGCATGAACTCGAGCTCATGCCGATCGGAGGTCGCGAACAGCAGCCGTTCGCGTACCGGCAGTCTGAAGGCGACGCGGGGGAAGAGGATCGGAAGCACCCGGAAGCCCCCGTTGGGGAGGACCTCGAAGTAGCTCTCGGTGCCCGGAAAACTCCCCGCTTCGGACCTGAACGCACCATTGGGGCCGAAGTGGAAGAGCGGAGACGAGTAGACATTTCGGCCGTTCGATGGCCCCGCGTCACCAACGTCGGTGAATCCGGTCGCGAGGAACGAGCCGTCTCCGTATACGCCGGAGACGCTCGCGAAGGGAACGCCGTCGGTCGTCTCGAGCGCGAAGGAGCGGGCGAACGTGCCGTCCCTCGTCAGCACCGATACTCGCCGGAGCCGACCATCCCATACCACGACGGAGTCGGCCGCACCGCGCCCCATGACGGAGACATCTCGGAACTCTCCCGGGCCCTCACCCTCCCGGCCCACCGAAGTGGTGACCGCGCCTTCAGCGTCGAGGAACAGGACACGCGTATTGCCGGCGTCCGCTACCACGTACCCGCCGTCCGACTGCTTCAGAACCGCGCCGATTCTGAATGGAGGCAGATCGGCGTCACCCTCGAGCGTCCGCCCCACCGCAGGCCGCCAGCAGCAGGCATGCCCCGCAGGCGGCGGTTCGTCCCACTCTCCCCATGAGATGTCAGCCCTCGGCGTAGCGGTGCGGAGTGTAGCTCAGCCGAATCCGCTTCAGGAGCGCTCGGAGTCCAGAGCAGCGGACAGGTCGGCTTCGATCTCCTGGATCCTCCGGAGGTCGAGACGCGCGCGACGCCGGAGGAACTCGAGGAGTAGCGCGAATGACGCAAGACCAGCGATGGGCAGGAGTGCGAGTTCCTCAGCGAAGAGCATGCCGAGCCCAAGGATCGCGAGCACGCAGACTTCCGTGAGGACGATGCTGGTGTGGCGGGACCAGGAGTGCACCACTCCGGTCGAAGCTTCGTCGAGTTCCGAATCGAGGATCACAGCTTCCGCGCTGCGAGCGGATTCATCATCTGAGTCGGTCGTCATTCCACCGCCTGACGGGATTTCTGCCGCGCGGCACGAAGCAGGGGGCACGAAGCGAACCCTGAAGATGCAGACCGGGCTGCAGCATATGCCAGTTGGGTTGCGCCCCGTTGGCTCCCGCTGCTCGATCGGCGCTAGCTGGGGCGCTTCTCACACGCTTCGGCCAGCGCATCGAGGCTTGAGCTGAGCGACTTCGAGAGTGACGTGCGGAGGGGGCCGGAAAACACAGAGGCGAGCACTCCCTCGAAGGACTCTTCGGTGCGGACGAGTGTCGAATCTCCGTGTCCTTCGAGTACCCAGGTGTGAACCGCGCGGATGGTCATGGTGCGGCCGGTCCACGCGATGCGGGCTGGAGGGACGACCTCCTGGATCTGGGAGCGAATCGTCAGGCCACCCGCCTTCCAGACAAAGTCGGTGCCGGGTTCGATGGGGCCCCGAACCTCCATGGACTGGACATCGGGATTCCAGCTTCGCCAGTTCGGCAAGTCGCTCAGGACGTTCCACACGGTTTCGAGAGGTGCGGCAATCTGCTTTTCGGCAGAGGCCCACACGGGTGCGTCTCGGGCTGGTTGCATTTCTGGACAGGCAATGGCGGACAGGATCTGAATCCACGCGCCCCGTTTCGGGCGCGGCCTAACGATATGACATTTCCGCTGCGCGGCTCGGATACGAGGCGCGCTTCGGCCCACCGATCCATGCGGGCCTGGATCGTGTGCCAGCGCCCGTGGCGCTCGGGCAGACTCCGCCACATGCAGCCGTTTTCGGCCACCTGCACAATGGCGTCGAGCACGTTCAGGTTGCTCACCCACACGTCGCAACGCTGGACCGGGAAGCATCCCTCGATGCGTCGAAACTGCTCGTCGGTGATCCGCATCCCCGAAGATACGACTCAGGCCCTGGTGTGAACCGGCTCTGGTTGCGTCGGATTCGGCGCTGCGTCGGCGCCCTGCGTCGTCGGGCCGCACATGGGCAGGCGGCGGTCGAGCCACGGACGCACGAGCTTCGCGCGCTCCAGGCGCGAGTCGTCTCCGAGAGCCTCGTCGCGTGCGGGCACACGCCGCTCGGTGACCAGCCTGCTTGCGCAGGAACCGTCACGCCCGACATGGTGCGCCGACGCTTCATGGTACACCGGCACCTCTGTCGCGCGCGGGAACTCCGCCCTGCCGGACCTGCCGGACCTGCCATGACCACCCCATCGCCCGCCGACCTCTCCGCACCTTGATCCTCTTCGGCTTTCTCGGGTTCACGGGCCTCGTCGCCCTCGTGACCATCCTCGGCACCCGCCGGCACGACGTGGGCCAGACGGCCGAGGGGTTCTTCCTGGGCGGGCGAAGCCTCACCGGCTGGGTGATCGCGGGATCGCTGCTCCTGACGAACCTGTCGACGGAGCATCTGATCGGCCTCAACGGCGACGCCTTCCAGCACACCATCGCGGTGATGGCGTGGGAGACGACGGCGGCGCTCGCGATGGTGCTCACGGCGATGATCTTCCTGCCGCGGTATCTGCAGCGGGGGATCACCACCATTCCCGAGTACCTGGAGAAGCGCTTCGATCGCACGACCCGTGTGATCATGTCGCTCCTCTTCCTCCTCTCCTACGTGGCGGCGATCCTGCCGGTCGTGCTGATCTTCGGTGCGGCGGGACTCGAGAATCTCTTCGACGTGTCCGCGACGCTGGGCATCGATGTGGAGCAGGCGCGGTGGATGCTGATCTGGGGGATCGGCACCCTGGGCTCGCTCTATGCGATCTTCGGAGGCCTGCGGGCGGTAGCGATCTCCGACACCGTGAATGGGATCGGCTTCCTCTTCGCCGGAATCCTGGTGACGGTGCTCGGCCTCATGGCGGTCGGCGACGGGAGCGCCGTCCAGGGACTCTCGACGGTGTATCGAGAGGAGTACCCCAAGTTCGACATCACCGGGGACGAACCGGGGAGCTTCCTGCCTTTCGGCGTCCTCTTCACCGGGATGATCATCAACCAGATCTTCTTCTGGTGCGTGAATCAGTCGATCCTGCAGCGGGCGCTCGGCGCGCGCAGCCTGGCCGAGGGCCAGAAGGGGGTGCTGGTCGGAGCGTTCCTGAAGCTGCTCGGGCCTCTGATCGTCGTGCTGCCGGGCGTGATCGCCTGGCACATGTTCAAGTCGGAGCTCACCGCCGCCGACTACCTGCTGGCGTACCCGACGCTGGTGAAGGCGGTACTGCCCCCGGCCCTCTCCGGCGTCTTCGCGGCGGTCATGGTCGGGGCCGTGCTGAGCACGTTCAACAGCGTCCTGAACAGCGCTGCCACGCTGTGGAGCTTCGGCGTGTACCGATCGCTGATCAATCGGGACGCGGACGATCGTCAGCTCGTTCGGACCGGACGGATCTGCAGCATCGTACTGGCGATCACCGCGATGTTCGCGGCGCCCCTCATCGACACCGGGGGCAGCCTCTACAACTACCTTCAGCAGATCAACGCGACCTTCTTCGGGCCGATGCTGGCGGTGGTGCTGGCCGCGCTCTTCACGCGGTGGGTCTCGGCGGCCGCGGCCAAGGCCGCGTTGATCGTGGGTCCGGTGCTGTTCTTCACGATCAACTTCGCGCTGCACGATCGGATCCAGGCGTGGCTCGGGTCGGCCTTCGGCCTGAGTGACCCGGTGCACTTCCTCCACTTCCTCGCCTTCGTCTTCGGCCTGACGCTGGTGCTGATGGTCGTGGTGAGCCGTCTGCGCCCGCGTGATCCGAGCGAAGGCGTGGTGATCGGGGAGGGGCCGGCGTCGCCCGTCGACATGAGTCCGTGGCGGCACGCCCGCTGGGTCTCCGGACTGGTGGTCGTGTGCACCGTCGCGACCTACGTTGCCCTCGCGCAGTAGAGCTCAGCGAGAACTGGTCAGCGCAGGTCCAGCGGGATCCCGGTCGACAGCGCCTCGGCGCCCGCCGCCACCACGCGCATTGCGGCGAGTCCGTCGTCGTGCGTGACGTCGAAGACGGCGTGGCTCACGCAGCGGTCGATGAAGGCGTCGGCCTCCGCCTTGTAGGCCGGACCGAACCGCTGGATGAAGGGGGGGACCGGCTCGCGGTGGTCGGGGAGCGCGAAGGTGCTCCGCTCGATCACCTCGTGATCCGGTCCGGTCGCTTCGAGGCGGACGTGGCGCGGATCCCCCTCGAAGTGCCCCACATGGATGCGCCCTCGCCGCCCGAGGAGGACGCACTCGTTCCGATAGCCCGCGACGTGGTTCCGACTGACCTGCAGCTGGGCCGTCCGGTCGGGCCCCAGCCAGAGCTGGACGAAGATGTCGTCGAAGGTCTCGGGGGTGACGTCGGGGATGCGCTGGTTGTGGAGTCGCGCGCCGAAGCCGGCGATCGCGGTCGGCATCCGACCTCCCAGCCAGAGGATCTCGTCCACGTTGTGGACCGCCATGTCCGCCAGCAGGCCGGGGCTCTGGTAGCCCGCCGGCGGTGGGAGGGGGTCCTCGAGGGCCGACTCGATCTTGAAGAGCTCGCCGATCGCGCCGTCTCGGAGCAGCTCCTCCGCACGCCGCATGGCCGGATCGTAGCGCCGCTGGAAGGCCAGCATAACCGCGCGTGACCGCGCAGGGTCGGCGTCGAGCCAGCTGCCCAGCTCCTCGGCCTCCTCGAGGGTGTCGGCGAGAGGCTTTTCAAGCAGGATGCGAAGACCCGCTCCCACCAGGCACCGCGTGTCTCGGAGGTGATCCGCGGTGCGGGAGGCCACGACCACCGCCTGCACGTCGCCGGCCGCAACGAGCGCCTCGGGTGTTTCGTACGCGGCGATCGGCTGGGCCTGCCCCGTTTGCAGCTCGGCCGCAATCCGCTCGGCGGTGTCCGCATGCCGGTCCGCGACGGCCACGAGTCGGCAGTCGCCCCGCTCACGGGAGAGCTCCTGGAGGTGTCGCGCGTGATGGCGGCCGATTCGGCCGACGCCCACCACGGCCAGCCGCAACGGTGTGCTCATGCGGACCGCTCTGCGTCTCCGTGATCACGTGCGCCCGCGCTCGGCTGTCGGTGAAGGAGTAGGTGGTGTCGCATCGGGTGCAGCGGAGGGGACAGCTGGTGATCCGCACGAAAGTGACGGACAGGAGGTCCTATGGGGATGGGACGGTTTCCGAAGGGAAGGTGGTGAGGCGGTGCAGGAGGGCGCAAGCGAGGCGCGGGATGCGATGATTCGGCGATCGTGCGCCCGTCGCCTCGATCGCTTCCCGGTCCAGCCCGCCCAGGATGAGACTCCCTCCCACACGCTGCCCTCGACCGGACGGGTCCGGGGGCCGCCGAATCCAGGAAGGTGCGACGTCCTGGTCGACGACACGGGGCGCGCCATCAGTCCGCGCCACCACGCCGCGCCGGCGCTACGTTCGGTTCTGAGGCGGGAAGACTGAGCAGAGCGGCGATGAACTCGGGGGAGTAGAGGCCGGAAGCTCTTTCGGCTTCCCACCAGGTGGCGGCGGCCGGCAGTTCGATCATTCCCCGTAGCCAACGTGCCTTGATCTCCCATTGACTCTGCTCCAGGAGTCCGTGGTGTGCCAGCCAGTAGTGGGCCTCCATCCGGTAGGTGAGGCTCCGCCAGATCTGGCCGAGGTAGAGCATCTCATCGGAATTCATCTCGGACAGCGGACGCCCGTCTTCGTGCACCCCTGCGATCAGATCCGCGAAGGGCTCGCCCTCGGGCGCTCCCCGAAACGCGACCACCTGGGAAAAGTCGGCCCACGCGGTGTTCGCATCGTACGCAGCTCGCCCACGGATCGCACGGGTGTTGGATCTTACCTGGAGTGTCAGAAAGACGATCGAGACCACCACTGCGATGGCTCCGACCCACTCTCCGATTGCCGCCACCGCATCCCAGTTCATGCTGCAAGTCCTCCAGAGTTGGCTGAGTATGGCTCCGAGCCGACCTTCCCGATCCATCGAAAGTCCGACGAACCATCCGGGCCCGCCACCGGGGCACTCTGCGTGGCCAGGATCGGGTAGGGTTCGAGGGCACCCTCACTCCAGGAGGACGCTCGTCGAGGATGGCCTTTCCAGAAGGGGACACCTGACGGATCGGCACTTCTGCTGGGCGGGACCGAGGTGAGGCGCGCAGCACTGCAAGAGTATTTGATCCGCGCTGCAGCAAATGCCAGGGCGCGGCCCCGTTGTGTGAACGCGCCCGGGTCAGACGGTGCCATCCTCGGCAATCCGCTCGGTGACATCGCGCTCTGCCTCGAGGTATTCGCGATAGGCGCGCCGGTGCTGTACCTCGAAAACTACCTGAGCGATCAGGAAGCCTACGGCGGGTACGGCTAGAAACGCAGCCCGAAACGCGGCGTTCTCATTCGTACCATCCCAAGCGAAATACAGGCTCAGCAGAAACGTGCCGACGATTCCGGCCGTCAAGCGCCGCATCTTCCATATCTCCTTCCGGTCCTCGACGAAGCTGGGCTCACCTCGCGATGTCACCTCGCCGGACGACTCGTCGTCGCCCGACTGCGCTTCGATGTTGGAGGAGACTGGCATGGCACCGTCTACCGGTTCGGTATTTCTGCTGCGCAGGACGAAGGTGAAGCCCGCAGCACTCCCCCAGAATGGAGGAACCGCTCCAGCAAATGCTAGTGTGGTGTCGCCAAAGTTCTGCTGCTATTCGGAGCCGCAGACATCCGCCCCGGACCGCGCCCCACACGGGGCGCTCGTC
>Ga0207419_1000767_pt1 | contig 26934 bp, 24 predicted proteins | sample ElkSloMetagenome_4_FD_184723 | JGI IMG/M metagenome (GOLD analysis project Ga0207419, IMG submission 184723) | Hot spring microbial communities from Elkhorn Slough, Monterey Bay, USA - MD2A (version 2) | ecosystem: Environmental > Aquatic > Marine > Intertidal zone > Estuary: Microbial mat ... | reverse complement strand
ATGAAATTCAACATGGCATGGATCGCAACACCTCCCGCACCTTTTTTCTTGCCTGTTTTTTTTTAGACTCCGTTGCGCTTGTTCCACAAAAGTCATTGTATAATGGCCTGGTGCAAATGTCCAAAACAAAAAATTTCCTGATGTATGTTAATGGTCATGGAAAAAACATACGAAACATGGTTTCACGGGGGTATGAGCTAAGCATAAATTATGAAGTTAACCTTATTTTATTTGACTGGCCCACCAATAACATTCTCCTTGGTTCAACAGCTACAAACGCCTGGATGAGTGCACCAAATTTTTCGAAAACCATGCTGGACTTAGCCGTGATAAAGGAAAAACTGATACCTGAGAAAGCTATAAGTGTTGTTTTCCATAGCATGGGTGCTTTGGTACTAAAAGCATTTACCGGTAATCCAGCCCTTGGATGGATAAAAACACCTTTTATTGATAACATTATTGTTAGTGCCGGAGCCGCCCCTGCCCGAAACCACCAAAAATGGCTATCGAAGCTCAACATACAGAAAAACCTCTACATCACTTACAATAAAAACGATCGTACCCTGCGAGGGGCAGCTCTCTTGATGATGGAAAAAATGATGGGGCACGGGCCTTTGAATGCCACTGCTAAAAATGCCGAGTATATAGATTTTACGCCTCATGCAGGTTTAGAACACAATTATTTTCTTAACCGAAATAATCTGCATAACCGTAACCCCGAGATTGAAATATTCTTCCATCATGTTTTTAATGGCAGAAATATCACCATTGAAGACTCATACATGCACGAAAATGATGCTGCCAGTATCGAGCTATACGGCTATTGATTTCCATTTGCAATGCCGCTTGAATAATTAAAAAATGGTCATCTGTAATAATACCTAAAGATAAATTCAATTATTTATTCCAAATACCTGCATTTTTTTATAACCACGAATCCACTAATGCCCCGAATCACAAAGTAATTCGAGTTATACAGATGGCAAAAGCCCTTGATTCAAATTTAGATATTATTATAAGTGCATTCGTGGTTTAAATGATTTAGGTGGAGCCGCGGACAATCATTATTAAAAAATTCACTTACTTTGCAGGATAAAAAAGAAATAACGGCAAACTTCCTTGAAAAATATACTGGTAATTTCTTACTCGCAAACAGGTCAGCTCACCACCATTCTTAACCAAATTTGTAGCCCGCTTGAAAAAGATAGTGGAATTCAGGTGGACCATTATGTTATAGAACCGGAAACTTCTTATCCCATTCCATGGCCTTCAGAAGAGTTTTTTCGGGTAATGCCTGACTCCGTTCAGGGAAAGCCCTGTAAAATCAAACCCCTGAATATCCCTGATATAAAAAATTACGATCTTATCATTTTAGGTTACCAGGTATGGTACCTGTCTCCTTCATTGCCCATTGCAGCATTCCTAAAATCCAGTGAAGGAAAACAAATCCTCTCTGGTAAAGACATAATTACGGTTTTAGGCGTGCGTAACATGTGGGTAATGGCCCATAAAATAGTTCATTCCCTTTTGCAAGAAGCAGGTGCCTGCCACAAGGGAAATATTGTGCTTGAAGATAAAAATAACAATCTTATTTCTGTATTAACCATCATCAAATGGTTAATGCATGGAGATAAAGGCCCCTACAAACACCTGCCGGAGGCAGGTGTTTCAAAAACAGATATTATGAATTCCGAACGATTCGGAAAAATAATCCGGGTAGCACTGCTTAAAAATAAAAAATGTTTCCAACCTGACCTGCTGAATGCCGGGGCTGTAGAGATTCATTACCCCATATATCAAATGGAAAAAAATGCAAGGCGCATCTTTAAAATATGGGCCGGCATCCTTGTAAAACAGAGATTAAAAGGCAGAGGAATTGAAGCATTATGGTTAAGATTATTTAAGTTTTACCTCCTGTTTATGATATTTGCTATTTCCCCGCTGGCACATATAGTTTTTAGCCTAAAAAGAATTATTCTTTTCCGAAAAACTTCTTTAGAAATGGGCCGTATTAAAAATATTTGTTAAACCAGGAATTATTCATTTCTTTTGTGGAAATTAGTATGCAGGAATGACACAAAATGTATATATCACCAAGCTTTCGCGTTTTCTGCCAAATGCACCAGTACTTAACGATGAGATTGAAGATTTTTTAGGCCGGGTTAACAACAAAAATTCGCGTTCCAAAAATATTGTTTTACGCAACAATGGTATCAAAGCGCGTTATTATGCCATGGATAAATCGGGAAATTCTACACACAGCAATGCAGCGCTCACCGGTGAAGCCATTAAAAAATTTTTTGATTCTGATTTCTCGGCCGAAGATATTCAGTTGCTGTGCTGTGGCACCAGTTCTCCTGATCAGCTACTACCTTCGCATGCGAGTATGGTTCAGGGTATAATTGGTGGAGGATCATATGAAGTAATGTCACCTGCAGGGTCGTGCAATTCGGGCATGCAAGCATTAAAGTATGGTTATATGTCAATATTGTCCGGAATTACCGGTAATGCTGTGTGTGCTGGTTCAGAGAAGCTTTCCACCTGGATGCATGCCCGGCATTTTGAGGGAGAAGCGCCATTACTTGAGAAGCTCCAAAAAAATCCCTACCTGGCTTTTGAAAAAGATTTTCTGCGATGGATGCTTTCTGATGGCGCTGCTGCCGCCGTTCTCTGTGATAGAGCAAACCCTAAAGGAAGATCACTTCAAATAAACTGGATAGATATTTCATCCTATGCTTCAGAAAAAGAATCCTGCATGTATGCAGGTGCTGTACAAAAAAATGATGGCGCTTTAATCCCCTGGCGTGACCTGCCGGTGAATCAACTCTTTGAAAATTCCGTCTTTTCACTTCGCCAGGATACCCGGGTACTGGAAGGAAATATAACAAGGCTGGGAACAAAAAGTCTTCTTTTAAGTTTAAAAAAACATAACCTTACCATCGATGATATAGATTTTTTTCTTCCACATATGTCATCTGAATTTTTTAGGAAAAAAATTGCTGAAGATGCGGCCAAATCTGGCAACCCAATTCCTGAAGAAAAGTGGTTTACGAATTTAACCAAATTCGGCAATATTGGCGCAGCCTCCGGCTTGCTGATGCTTGAAGAGCTATTTAACGAAAATGCGCTTGAACCTGGAATGAAAATAATGCTAATGGTACCGGAAAGTGCCCGCTTTGCCTACTCATTCGCATTGTTTACAGTGGTTTAAAAGACTAATGCCTGGGCAATTTGACCTGTTGATGAATTTTCCGGCATTTTCCATTGGTTTCTTTTATCTTTGTTACCCTCAAAAAAATACTTGACTGTGAAAGTAAACGAAGTACCACAGGACGATGCCAATATGCTCGAGGGTAAAACCCGGGAAATACAGTATGCCGTTGACGAAAACGGCAAATACCGTGCTGTAAAAAGTGTTGGATGGAGCGCCAAAAATGAAATTATGCAGCAGGCATGGGAATTTATGCATGAAGAAATAGAGGAAGCTCACCAATGGGTTAAGGAAGGTAAAAAAAGCCCGGTTTTTTATTATATGAAAAAAAACCTGATGGATGTAAAAACGTTGTCCGATTATATGGGTTTGTGGCGATTCCAGATAAAGCGACATTTTAATCCAAAAACATTTAATAAACTTTCTGCAGCAACCTTAAATAAATATGTGCGTGTTTTTAATCTTAAAGACATTCAACAACTTAAAAATATCCCAGGAGAATGATGATAGATTTTAAACACAGGATGGCTGCACATTGCGAGAATGGTGTTATTTCCAACTTATTGCATTTTCACGGGATAAATCTGAGTGAGGCCATGGTATTTGGCATTGGTGCAGGCATATATTTCACACATCTGCCTATGATAAAGATGAATGGTATGGCAGTTACATCTTTTCGCCCATTGCCCGGCACCATTTTTAAACGTGTAACCCGGTCACTGCAAATAGATATACAGGTTCATAAGTTTTCAAGGCCTTCAAAAGCCATGGATGCACTCGATAAAAACCTTGCCAAAGGCATACCCACGGGCATGGTGGTAGGCGTATACCACCTAAGCTATTTTCCGGCACCCTATCGTTTTCATTTTAATGCTCATAACATTGTTGGAATAGGTAAAAAGGAAGGACATTATCTTATTTCTGATCCTGTGATGGAAGATATTGAGCAACTTTCGCCGGAAGAACTGGTACAGGTACGATACGCCAGAGGCACCTATAAACCCAGGGGGAAAATGTACTATGTAAAAAGTGTACCGGAAAAAATCGATTTACCCGGCGCAATTAAAAAAGGAATAAAAAGAACTGTATTGGAAATGGTGCGATTACCGGGGCCGGTAATTGGTATAAACGGCATGCATTACCTGGCAAAACGTATTGAGAAATGGCCAAAGAAAGGTAACCGGTATGCCAGCCGGAATTTAGGTCAGGTAATCCGGATGCAGGAAGAAATTGGCACTGGAGGAGCAGGGTTTCGCTTTCTGTATGCAGCATTTTTGCAGGAAGCATCAGCAATTATGCAATCAGAATTGCTAGCCAGTGCTTCTGAACAGATGACACAAGCCGGAGACATGTGGCGAGAATTCGCCGTAAATGCTGCACGCGTTTGCAAAGGGAGAAACACCAGCGAAACCTACAGCTCAGTTGCCAACCAGCTTAGAGAAATTGCAGGCAAGGAAGAGAAGATATATAACTCATTGCGTAAGCTTTAATTCCACATGACATCAAAGCCCCTGATTACAATACAAAACCTGGCAAAAACCTATAAAGGAAGTAATGAACCTGCTGTAGATAATATCGACATGACTGTTGAGCATGGAGAGGTATTCGGACTATTGGGCCCTAACGGAGCAGGGAAGACTACTACAATTTCAATTCTTTGCAATTTAATCCAACCCTCTTCAGGATCTGTTAAAATTAACAACTTGGGTTATTCCCGGCATGCCAGGGAGATAAAATCGCTTATGGGAGTTGTTTCGCAGGATATTGCCTTGTTCCCCACCCTTACAGCCCGGGAAAACTTACAATATTTTGCCGGCTTATATGGGCTTCCTGGAAAAACAGCAAAAAACCGCATTGAAGAAGCGCTGAAAAGACTGGATCTGTGGGAGAAAAGAAATACAGCCATTAAAAAATATTCCGGCGGAATGAAGAGAAGGATAAACCTGTTGGCAGGCATCTTACATAAACCAAAACTTTTGTTTCTTGACGAACCTACCGTTGGTATCGACGTGCAGTCAAGAAGGATGATTTTTGAATACCTGCGTGAACTTAATCAGAAAGGAACTACAATTTTTTACACTTCTCACCTGCTCGAAGAAGCCGAAAAGCTATGCAGCCGGGTTTCCGTGATTGATAAAGGCAGAATAATTTTAAACGGGTCACCTTCAGCACTTATCCGAAGTACAGAAGGAAGTAAAAGCCTGGAGGACGTTTTTATCCGGGTAACGGGCAAAAAAGTAAGAGACTGATGCAAAAATTTTTCACTTCCATACGAAAAGAAATTTTGGTACTTCTGCGAGACAGGGAGGGCCTTGCCCTGATGTTCATTATGCCCCTCATTTTGGTAGTACTTATCACAGTGCTGCAACATAAAACATATCAGAATATTACTGAGCAGCAAATCCCCATTGTACTGATTAACAATGATAATGATTCACTTGGCAACAGTTTTCAGCAGGTAATGGAGCAGAACAGGGTTTTTGCACTCACGGTAGTGAATGAAGCCGATAGCATTGCAGTTTTAAATGCTAAAAACCAGGTTGCCAATGGAGATTTTCAAATGGGTATTTATATTCCTGAAGGAGCAACAAATGCGATAAAAAACCGGGTAATCAACACCATTCAGAAACAAATGCCCGAATCGATAAGAAACAGCAATCCTGAGAAGGATTCCATCGTAAATATTGCCCTTTTTTTTGATCCGGTAACCAAGGAGTCCTTTCGTAATGTAATAAAAGGCTCCTTAAGGGAATTTGCCAGCCGGCTTGAATCACGCATTATATTCCTGACTTACTCAAGGGTATTTGATGCGCTTACAAACCAAAACACGGATTTGCAAATGCCTGACCACCCGACAATCGTTTTTGAGGAAAGCTTTGTAAGTGCGTATAAGGATGGAATGGCACCGAACGCGGTACAGCATAATGTCCCTGCATGGACCTTGTTTGCTATGTTTTTTATTGCGCTACCCATTGCTGGCAATATCATCAAAGAACGGAATGAAGGCTGCACGGACCGGATAAGAACCATCCCTGTTTCTCCACTTCTAATCATGAGCAGCAAAGCCATGGTATTTATTTTTGTATGCTTGTTGCAAACACTTATGATATTTCTTACAGGAATTTATGTAATGCCGCTGTTGGATTTACCACAATTAATGCCTGGCCATAGTATAGCCGGCTTATTATTGATTATATTTGCTTCTGCAATGGCTGCCACAGGATTTGGTATAGCCATCGGAACAATTTCCGGATCCGTTGTGCAGGCATCTACTTTTGGTTCAGTTTCAGTGGTGATACTGGCCGCCCTGGGAGGCGTTTGGATACCTGCATACCTTATGAGTGGTATCATGCGCAAAATGTCAGCACTTTCTCCTATGAATTGGGGAATTGAAGGGTTTTATGAAGTTTTTTTAAGAAATGGAAGTGCAGCTGATGTTTTGCCACATGCCATGAAGCTCATTGCTTTTTTTGTTGCAATGATCCTTATTTCATGGAAATACCGAAGAAGAAAAACGATTTGAAACTCACCCAATATTAAAAAGGTGAAACTTTAAATGACTATACATGTTGAATAAAACAGCATTAACAGTAAAAAAAATAATTGATGTCCGCTTTAGCGAAGTAGATTCAATGGGTGTAGTATGGCATGGAAACTTCATCAAATATTTTGAAGATGGCCGTGAAGCTTTTGGGCACGAATACGGAATTGGATATATGCAAATACACCGGCTGGGATATTTTGCTCCCCTTATCAATGTTAGCTGCGATTATAAAAGCTATGTAAGCTATGAAGATAAGGTAAGTATTGAGACAACTTTTGTTGATTCCCCTGCTGCAAAGATTATTTTCAGCTACAAGGTGCTTAATTTAACCAAAGGTGAACTGGCGGCTACAGGATCAAGCACACAGGTATTGGTAAATCATAACAAGGAACTGATTCTTACAATACCTGAATTTTTTATGAACTGGAAAAAAAAGCATAAGCTTATCTCATGAAAAAGGTTTATGTACTTTCAGATAATGTAATTTCCCCCTTGGGAATGAATTCCGAAGAAAATTTTGATAACCTGCGGGATGGAAATTCCGGGCTGCATTATCTGGATAATAATCCGTTTACAACAGAACAAATCCCCCTGGGATCTCTGGATTGGGAAAGGATTTTCAACCACTGCAATGAACATGAAATTGACGGCCACACAAAATTTGACAGCCTTGTACTTCTATCATTATCTAAAGCTATTGCAGAATCAAACATCCGCTCATCGGCAGATAATGTAATTTTTATTTTAAGTACAACCAAAGGCAATATAGACCATTTAGGCGCCAACAACGGTAAATCATTCCTTTGGAGTACCGCAAAAGTTATTCAGAAGCACTTTAATACAGCACATTTTCCCCTTGTAATTTCCAATGCCTGCATCAGCGGCTTGGTAGCCATAAATACTGCCCGGCGACTATTAGCCTCAGGCAAATATGAACATGCGGTAGTATGCGGGGCTGACATCCTTTCGGACTTTGTTGTTTCAGGATTCCTTTCCTTTAAATCACTGAGTGCGGAGCCCTGTAAGCCTTTTGATGCTAAAAGGGATGGCTTATCATTGGGAGAAGGTGCCGGAACAATTGTATTATCTATTGAGCAACCAGCTAAACCCGAGGTCATTGAAGTTGCCAGTGGCGCTTCCAGCAACGACGCCAACCATATTTCAGGCCCCTCACGAACCGGGGAAGGACTTTTTCTGGCAATACATAAAACACTGGCATCTAAAAACCTGCAACCACAATATATTTCAGCCCATGGCACAGCAACCCCCTACAATGATGACATGGAATCGCGGGCACTTAAAAGAAATAACCTGGAAAATGTGCCTGTTAACAGCTTTAAGGGATTTACAGGACATACCCTTGGGGCAGCAGGAACTATAGAAACTATTTTTGGAATACATGCCATGCGCCATAATTATTTAATCAGGAGTTTGGGATATAATGAGTTTGGTGTAGCTGAGAAAATTAATATAATCACTAAAAACCAAGCTTATAAATTTAATGTCTTTTTAAAAGTTGCATCCGGCTTTGGCGGATGCAACGCTGCTGCTTTATTTGTAAAACATGAGTGACATTTTGTACATAAATCAATATGTTTGCATTTCACCTGACAAAGTGACGATAAACAACGAAAGCTCCATTATCAATGAGGAGAAATCGGATTTTCGCGTATTCACCAAGCAGATATACCGTAGTTATGCCCTGCAATATCCAAAGTTTTTTAAAATGGATGAACACTCGCGACTGGGATTTTTGGCCGCCAGCCTGCTTCTGGGACCGGAACCAGAGCTGGAAAATGAAAATACTGCAATGGTTATGATGAATGCTGAATCTACCTTGTTTACTGATTCACAATACAAGGAAAGTATCAGCGGCATACCCAGCCCGGCATTGTTTGTGTATACCCTGCCCAACATTGTAATGGGAGAAATTGCCATAAAGTATAAGTTTAAAGGGGAAAATATCTTTCTGGTGGAACCAGCCTTTGAAGCACAAAAATTATATGATCATACTTCGTTAATATTCGATACAACCCCAACACAATCGTGCATTGCCGGTTGGGTAAATGTGGAAAGCACCAAAAATTATCTGGCTGTCTTATATTTAGTGGAAAGAATTGCGAATAGTCAAAAATGTATTACTTTTGACCCAACCAATATAGAAAAAACTTTTCAGTCTTAATTATCTCTTTATAACTACAATATACATGGCGGAATTAATCTCATCATTAAAAGAACAGATTATTGAACAACTTAACCTTGAGGATTTAACTCCCGAAGATATCGATGAAAAAGACCCTTTATTTGGCGATGGTTTGGGCCTGGACTCTATAGATGCACTGGAACTAATTGTTTTGCTTGAGCGGGAGTATGGCATAAAAGTGGAAAATCCTGCCGACGGTAAAAAAATATTCTATAGTATCGAAACCATGGCCGATTTTATTGAGAAAAACCGCAAAAAATAATACTTCCCCTGCTTCATGAGAATTATGGTCACCGGTTTGGGTATGGTTTCAGCTTTGGGTAATGATATTGCCGAAAACCTTATATCGCTCAAAGATAAGAAAACCGGAATAGGGGCTATAGAAATATTAAAAACAGTACATAAAGACTCATGGGTTGCCGGAGAAATAAAACAGACCAACGCTGACCTCACAGATACACTGGAAATAGACGACTCACTTACTTACCCTAGAACAACCCTGTTAGGGATACATGCAGCAAGAGAAGCCTTTAAAAATGCAGGACTTGAAGTAACTGACGGAAGCCGCACCGGCATTGTTGTTGGAACTACTGTAGGCGGCATGGACCTGAGTGAGACTTTTTACCGGAAACCCAAAGAAAACCCCTCCTTTATTGCCACACACAGTTGCGGCTTTACCACGGAAAAAATCGCCGATTACCTTGGCATAACGGGTACAATGTCAACCATCAGCACGGCCTGTTCTTCAGGGTTAAATGCCATTGCTTATGGCGCGCGCCTAATCCGTCACGGCTACATCGACAGGGCTATTGTGGGTGGTACTGATGCATTGTCACTTTTTACATTGAATGGTTTTAAAACACTAATGATTCTTGACGATCAATTATGCGCACCTTTTGATAAGAACAGAAAAGGCCTGAATTTAGGTGAGGGAGCCGGTTTTCTTGTTATTGAATCAGAAAAATCGTTAAATGAAAGAAAAGGAGAGGCCATTTGTACGCTTAGTGGTTGGGGCAATGCCAATGATGCCTTTCACCAAACCGCCAGTTCACCGGAAGGAAACGGACCCTACATGTGTATGCATAAGGCACTGGAACAGGCAGCCTTAATCCCTAAGGATATTGGTTATATAAATGTTCACGGCACCGGAACGGAAAACAACGATCTTACCGAAGGTATTGCATTAAAGCGAATTTTTGGCGAAGATGTGCCTCCTTTTAGTTCTACCAAAAGCTATACCGGCCACACATTGGGTGCTGCCGGGGGAGTAGAAGCGGTAATAGCAGTATTAACCCTTCAGCATCAGGTATGTTTCCCTAATCTAAACTTTGCAAGAGCCATAGAAGAACTGGGATTGCTTCCATTAACAGAAGTACAGGAAAATACAACCTTGAAACACGTAATGACAAACTCTTTTGGTTTTGGTGGAAATGATTCATCCCTTATTTTTTCAAAATTATAGTATGGATATTTTTATTAATGGTGCGCAGGCAATTTCACCGCAGGATACTTTTAAAGCAGAAAGTTTCCCTGAAAAAGTCAGTGGCTATTCCTCTCGCATGACCATAATAAAACCCGACTACAAGGCGTACTTTAATCCCCTGGCAATGCGCCGTATGAGCAACATAATTAAAATGAGCACCATTGCCGCCTTTGAATGTCTCATGGAGGCGAAAGCAGAAAGCCCGGAAGGCATTATTACCGCAACCGGCCAGGGATGTGTAGAAGATACAGAAAAGTTTCTCATTAAAATGCTTGATACGGATGAAGGCTTTCTAAATCCTACCACATTTATTCAATCAACACACAATTCTCTGGGTGCACAGATTGCATATCAAAAGAAATGTTTTGGGCCTAACATTGCACATGTTCATAAATCTGTGTCTTTTGAGATGGCACTGATCGATTCTCTGATGATGCTTAAGGATAAAGAAGCAGACAACATCCTGGTAGGTGGCGTAGATGAGATTACAGCGGAAAGCTACCGTATGAAAAGCAATATAAATCTTTGGAAAGAGGAAACTTATTCTAACCTTTCACTTATTCATTCTGACACTCCGGGCACCATCCCTGGCGAGGGAGCCACTTACCTGATGCTGGGGCGGAAAAAACATTCCTCGTGTTACGCCAGAATTACATCTGTAAATATTCTCTACAAACCAAAAGATAATCATCATCTTAAAGAATTCTTTGACCATACCATTGCAAATGCAGGCATTAACAAAACAGACATTGGCCTTGTTTTACTAGGAGCCAATGGAGATTCTCGATACGATGCCCCTTATGATGAGATTCAGCATTCCTACTTTAACGAAAATACGGTTGGATTCTTTAAGCATCTTTGCGGTGAATATGAAACTTCCGTAGCTTTTGCTACTTGGCTGGCTGCATTTATGCTAAAAAAGCAGGAAATACCTGGTTACATCAGCCAAGAGGCAAAAAAACCGGGCAAAATAAATCATATTGCCATTTATAATCAGGACCGGGGGAGAAATCATTCCCTGATTATTTTATCGGCATGCTAACACACCGGAATACCTCCATATTTTTTTTATTACTTTTTATTATTGCGGTTATATGGGTTTGGTTTTACTCAACTTCACTTATTTTTCTACTACCTGTTCCATTGCTGTTACTGGCCATCAACATTATTCAGTCTTTCCGTATTTGCTCAGGGTATTACATAAAAGCAAATTGCAGAATACCCGAAGAAGCAAATGGCGTGTGCCTTACGTTTGATGATGGCCCATCTGAAAATATACCATCCATTTTGTTTCTACTGGAAAAATACAATGCCAAAGCAACTTTTTTTCTCACAGGAAAAAAAATTGAAAAATTCCCTGAACATACTTCAGAAATTATTTCCCGTGGACATACCATCGGAAACCATTCCTACAATCATGGAAACTTTTTCGCCTTACAGGGAGTGAAAAAAATTGCTGAGGAACTAATAAAGACCAACGAATTAATCCGGCAGCACGAACCTTCCGAAAAAATTCTTTTCCGCCCCCCCGCAGGAATAACCAACCCAATGATTAAAAAGGCCCTTAAAAAAGCACCTATGAAAGTTATCGGCTGGTCTCTAAGATCACTTGATACTGTAAGAACAAAAGAAAAAGTGGTAAAAAAAGTTATCCGCGATGTTCGTGCGGGAGATATCATACTTTTACATGACAGGGTTTCAAATTCTCCTGAAATTTTGGAACATATATTGATACATTTAGAAAAAAAAAATCTGAAAGTAGTAGCGTTGACAACTTATTTGCAAGGCAAAAAACTACCATAACATGAGCCATTCTAATTATCTTTATAAAGAAAACAGAATAATAACATGGCTTAAAATGTCTTAGAACAGGTCAGTATCTTTACATTTGAAGAACCTAAAAAATGAAATTTTGAAAAAGAAAAATACCGCATTCAAATCCCAAAGCCGCACGCACTATCATTTATTTCCTGTTTTTTGCGCAGTTTTATTGCTCATGGTACAATCAGTTTTTTCGCAGGCAAATGAATCCTTCAGCCCGGTTAATAACTCATCAGTCATAAATAATAAAGTTGCCCAAAACTCCGCTGATATGCAAACCCTGCAGGCCGATTTTGTGCAGGAAAAACACATGGACTTTTTGCAGATGGATATAATTTCAAAGGGGAAATTCTGGTTCCGGAAGGAAAATCAGCTTCGGTGGCAATACACAAATCCATATGCTTATACCATTGTGATAAACAATGGTAAAATAAGCATTGATGACGAAGGCAGAGAATCCGAGTTTAATGTGGATGGCAATAAAATTTTTGAGCAGGTTAATAACATTATCGTAACTGCGGTTAGCGGTAACATTATGGATGACAACCAGTATAAAACAACGGTATTGGAAAATGACAACTTTTATAAAATCATTCTAAACCCAAAAAACAGTGATGTTCAGCAGGTAATAAAAGAAATGCAATTGTTCCTGGGAAAATCAACGTTACAAATTGAACAGGTAAAGATGATTGAACCTACCGATGATTACACGTTGATTAGTTTTAAAAATCAAATAATAAATGAACCGATTTCTGCCGGCACTTTTACTCTTGATTAGTGTTTATTCATGCTCCCCACTGGTCAACATGCAGAAAACCAACCGGGTGGTGCCTGCGTTAGCCCCGGTAATACCCTTCGGGCCGGACACCAGGATTATATACCGGGCTTCAATAAATATTTCTGATAAGCAATTATCAGGATTGTTTATTTTTCGACAGGCTCCGGATCATGACTTTGGTTATGTCTCCTTTATTTCAGAACTGGGCATTGAGTTTCTGCGCCTTCGATTGCAGGATGGGGAGTTGCATACAGAATACGCCATGGAGGCATTAAACAGAAAAATTATCCTGAATGCCCTTGGAAATTTCCTGTTGGTACTTCTGGATGATTTTGATAGTTCCCATACGTCAGTTTATAAACAAAAAAGTGATGGTGCGTGGATAGTTGTAGAAAAACAAGCACTTCTTCAATGGGAATTCTGGTCTATGAATGAAAAAAATAATCCCGAAACAATTAGCTATTACAAGGGTAAAAAACCCAGCTTTATTTTACATTTGCAGTATAAGAAAAAGGGGGAAGTTCCACATATTATTGTGTTTAACCATCAACGGCTCCCTTTTCATATTACATTAAAAAAAATACAGTAGTTTGGCAGCACTCTATCGCATTGCAATTGAGAATTCTGAGGAAACAGGCACAATAAAGGGACAGCTATATTTTGATGCAGACCACCCCATTTACAGGGGACATTTCCCTGGCCAGCCTGTTACCCCCGGAGTATGCCAAATAGAAGCCATCAGAGAAATTGTTTCCGGCTTTTTTAACAGAAAACTTCATCTGGTACAGGCCAAAGACATTAAATTTGTGGGCCTGATCATACCTGATGTTCATCCAGTGGTTGACTTCTCTATCGATTATCAACAAACGAATGATGGTCAACAGGTTAAGGCCATTCTGTCAGTCAGGGAACAAATCTTCTTAAAAATGAGAGCAACCTTTGGAAACCCCACAGCTTAAATACCAGGAAGTATTTGATGCGCTGTCTTGTTGTGTAATTATCCCTACTTACAACAATGCCCGGACACTTGCGGGCGTTATCAGCGGGGTGGAGAAATACACCAAAAATATTATCATCGTAAACGATGGAGCCACAGATAACACACCCGTAATTCTGGAAGAATTCAGGCATTTGCAAATTATTGCACTGAAGCAAAACAAAGGAAAGGGGAAAGCACTTCTTACAGGTTTTAAAGCTGCCCTTGAAAAAGGGTATCAATATGCCATTACAATTGATTCGGACGGGCAACACAATCCGGATGAGTTACCGGTATTTATGGAAATGATAAAAGAAAACCCCGGGGCTCTGATAGTCGGCGCCAGAAACATGAACCAGTCAACTGTTCCGGGAAAAAGCAGTTTTGGGCACAAGTTCTCAAATTTCTGGTTTACAGTGGAAACAGGTATTAAACTTCCTGACACACAGTCAGGGTTTCGACTTTACCCTATAGAAAGATTAAAAAATATTTGGCTCTTCACACCCAAATTTGAATTTGAAATCGAAGTACTTGTAAAAGCAGCCTGGCGAGGCATACCGGTTATTAGTGTGCCGGTGTCAGTAAAATATGAAGAGAAAGAAAAGAGAATCTCTCATTTCAGACCTTTCAGGGATTTTACACGCATCAGCATTCTAAACACAGTACTTGTGCTACTTGCCCTGGCCTATTACCGGCCATTATTATATATAAAAGAACTAAAGAAGAATGGTTGGAAACAAATACTGGAATCAGACGCCTCCAATCTGAGGCTGTCACTGGCTATGGGATTTGGAATGTTTATGGGAATTGTTCCAATCTGGGGATATCAAATGATTGCCGGTGTAACCCTGGCTCATTTTTTCCGCTTCAATAAAATTCTGGTGTTGTTATTCTCAAATATTTCTGTCCCTCCCATGATACCGGTAATTTTATTTTTAAGCTTTCGTGCCGGTGAATTTTTTGTTTCAGATCCGGTGCGCTTTTTATGGGGACAAAACCTGAACCTGGCATCCATAAAAATGAGTATCCTGCAGTACATTTTTGGCAGCATTGCACTGGCTGTTGCCACAGGCATTTTATGCACCTTGATTTCCTTTATGATACTAAGTGTTACCCGAAAAAAATAATATGTTTTCAATATTTGAACATTTATACTTGTATTTCAAAGGTCATAAAGTAACATTTTATGTTCTTTTCTTCTTGCTTTTCGGGCTGGTAGCAGTTGGCATAAGCACTATAAAATTTGAAGAGGATTTCACCAAAGTACTACCATTCCGTAAAGAAGTAAAGGTATACAACGATGTGCTTTCAAATTCAGATTTCATAAACAGGATCATTTTTACAATCTCATTTTCTGATGAGGGCAACAACCAATCCATTGATTCACTGGTAAAATTCACCTCATCTTTTGCTGACAGTGCCCGCCATCATCTGCTGCCGGAATTTGTAAAAGAGATACAGTATCAGGCAAAGCAAAATATTACAGGTGATCTTTTTAATACTTTCTTTAATCATATGCCCCTGTATTTTTCTAAAAAAGATTATCATCGGATAGATCATCTTTTACAGGAAGATTCTTTACAAAAAGTAGTGTATCAAACATATAAAACGTTGCTTTCCCCTTCAGGAATGGTGGCGCGTAATTTTCTCCTGAAAGATCCACTTAACCTTGTATTCCCCAAAATGCAAATACTGCACGACATCCGCGTTGATGAGCGAATGAAGTTATACAATGGATACTTTCTGGCACCCGAATCAAAACAATTATTTTTGTTTATGGTTCCCATCCACACCGGTGATACCCGTAAACAAAAAGAATTTATTGCCCGGTTGGATGCACAAATAAGCAACTTTAAAACTATTTATCCTGGCATTGATGTACATTATTATGGCGCTGCCGCTATTGCCGTAGCCAATGCCAATCAAATAGAAAAAGACATTAAGTTTACTGTAAGCCTTGTGCTTATATTGCTTCTGGTATGGCTTGCCACATTTTTCCGGAGTGCCCGTGCTGTAGTACTTGTTTTCCTTCCTGTTCTTTTAGGTGCCTTAACCGGGATGGCTGCTCTGGCATACCTAACCGAAACGGTTTCAATACTCTCGGTAGCCATTGGGGCTGTAATTCTGGGCATTACCATTGATTACACCTTGCATTTGGTAACGCATTACAAAATGTCAGGCAATATACCCGCCAGCATCCATCATGTAGCACAACCCATAATCATGAGCAGCCTTACCACGGGTACGGCTTTTCTCTGTCTTGTTTTTCTAACCTCGAAAATATTGCGGGATTTAGGCATTTTCGCTTCGTTTAGTGTACTGGGGGCGGCCTTGAGTGCCATATTGATAATTCCACAGCTGCTCCATAAATTAAAATCTGATAAATCAAAAAATTCCAGTCACTGGCTGGAAAAAGCAGCCGCCACTCCACTACATAAAAAGAGATGGCTTGCTGCCATAGTTACACTCATTACTATATTGCTCATACCTTTTATGAGTGATGTTGGTTTTGAAGGTGACCTGGAGAAAAGCAACTACCTTTCTCCTGAACTAAAAAGGGCAAAGGAGAAAATTGACAGCACCACAAACATAAACCAACAGCTTATTTATGTTTTTAGTAATGGAGATAACTTGAACCAGGCGTTAATCCATGCTGAGGAAGCAAACCCTTTGCTAAAAAATAGTTTTGCTGGCACAAACGAAGCGAAAATCTTCTCCATTATCCGTCTGGTTTCTTCCGAAGAAAAACAACGCCAAAAAATTGAAGTCTGGAATAATTTCTGGACACCAGAGAAAAAGACTGATTTTAAGATTAAACTGGAAGAAGCGTCTGAAAAGTACGGATTTAAAAAAGACGTATTCACCCCTTTATTATCAAATATTGAAAAAACATACCATCCGGTTCCACCTACAGAACTGGTAACAGCATTTGAGGGCCTTGTAAATAACTTTATCATCCCCCATGGCGACAGTGTTTTGGTAACAACATTGGTCCGCTCCAGTGATAGTGAAATAAAAAAAACCATTTATTCAGTTACTTCAACCATAAATGGTACAACCGCATTTGACCGAAAAAGGATAACCGAACAACTGTTTGCATTTTTAAAAGAAGATTTCAACCGCCTTGTGAGTCTTTCTCTTGGCGTGGTTTTTATTATCCTCCTGCTATTCTTTGGCCGTATTGAACTTGCTGTTGTCACCTATATTCCCATTCTTTTAAGCTACGCATGGACTTTAGGAATTATGGGAATGGCTGGAATAAAATTTAATATTTTCAACATTATTATCTCCACTTTTATTTTTGGTTTGGGAGTTGATTATGCCATTTTTATTACCAAAGGCATTCTGAATGAATACAAATCAGCACACAAAGACCTGGTTCCGTTTAAGGCATCCATTCTTTTATCAGCCATATCAACGCTGGCAGGGGTTGGGGCATTGATATTTGCCAAACATCCTGCCCTGCAATCCATTGCACTATTATCAATAGTTGGAATTGTGTCCGTATTGATGATTTCTTTTATCATTCAACCCATACTTATTTCCTTTATTGTTCCACATACTAAAGAAAGGCGAAAAACACCACTAACCCTGCGTACACTTTTGTTTTCAGTTGCCGCATTTTTATTTTTTGGTATTAGTTCCTTAATCCTTTCGGTATTGGGCATTATTTTGCGTATTATTCCAATTCCAGGTAAGCCTGTAAGACATTTTTATAATTACCTGCTGTGCTACAGCAATAAGTTTTTAATAAAAATGTACATCTTGGTGAAGAAACGATACATCAACTATGATAAAAAATCATTGCGACAACCCCAAATCATCGTTGCCAATCATCAATCGGTTATAGATTTATTGCTCATATTAAGCCTGTCGCCCAAAGTAATTATGCTGGTAAAAGACTGGGTTTGGAATAGTTTCTTTTTTGGCAGCGTAGTGCGTACCGCTGGCTACATTAACACTTCCGAAGGATATGAAAAATCACTTCCAAAAATTCGTAAGCGGCTGGACGAAGGATATTCCATTGTTGTATTTCCAGAAGGCTCACGCACCCGCACCGGCAAAATAAAACGGTTCCACAAAGGTGCCTTTTATATGGCCAGGGAGCTAAAAGTTCCTGTAACTCCCCTACTCTTTCATGGTGCCTTTGAAATATTGCCTCCCGGTCAGTTCATTGTGTCCAATAAAGTAATGACAATGAAATTTTTACCAGCCATAAATGTGCATGAAAATACAGTAGGAACTACTTATCAGCAGGACACCAAGGCCATTCAGGGAATTATGCGAGATGCATACCAGAACCTCAAGAACAAATATGAGAATGTTGAATTCTATAAATCCGATCTGATCAACAATTATATCTATAAAGGACCTGTGATTGAAAACTATCAGCGTGTGAAGTTTAGAATGGAAGAGTATTATGCACGCTTTCATAAAATAATTCCTGCAGAAGCACGAATATATGATTACGGCTGCGGCATGGGATCCCTTTCAATAATGCTCTCCTACCTCTCCGCAAACAGAACAATTACTGGTGTGGATTACGATGAAAAGAAAATTGAGATAGCAGGTAATTGCACGTATGAAAAAGGCAAAGTAAATTTTATACATGCCGATATATTAACATTTCAGCCAGGTGAGGCCGATATTTTTGTTTTAAGTGACGTATTGCATTATCTTACCCACGAAAATCAACAAAAACTCATGGACAGGATTATTCATAACCTAAAAGCCGGAGGACGGATTATAATAAGGGATGGAAATATTACCCAAAAGGAAAAACATCGGATGACCAGGTTTAGTGAGTTTTTATCTACAAACATTGGTTTTAACAAAAAAAGCCAGGATTTTAATTTTATTTCCGACACCTGGCTACAAAAAATGTCAGAAAAATATAATTTGAGCCTGGAGCTTGAACACTCTTCAAGGATAACTTCCAACCAGGTCTACATATTCACCAAACCCCCGGAGAATGAGAAGTAAAAAAATAATAATCATTGGCAGTGGTCTGGGTGGCCTGGTATGCGGCCTTCTTCTGAGCAGAAAAGGCTATCATGTTACCATTCTCGAAAAACATCACACCCCGGGAGGATGTTTACAGAACTTTAAAAGAAAAGGTGTGAATTTTGATACCGGGATGCACTATGTGGGCGGAATGGACGAAGGCCAAACATTAAACACCTTTTTAAATTACCTGGGAATATTTCAAGAATTATCGCTGGAAAGGTTAAACAAGGATGGATTTGACAGAGTAGTCCTTCAGGATAAAGAATTCCATTACCCGATTGGTTTTGAAAAATTCGAGTCACGTCTTTTAGAAGATTTTCCACGAGAAAAAAGTGGGATTACCCATCTTATAAAATCCATAAAAAAGAATTCGCGAGATACCTCACTTTATAACCTGCAGGAAGCACCATCACCGGAAACGGTTTTTAATAATGATGCCCATCAGGTAAGTGCAGCCTCATTTATTGACTCCATTACAAAGGACCCTGCCTTAAAAAGCGTGCTGTTAGGATTAAATCCGCTGTTTGCCGGTAATGCAAAAAAAAATTCCCTGAACAGCTACACCCTTATCTTGAACCACTATCTTGAGAGCGCATACAGATTTATTGGTGGCAGCAAACAAGTGGCCGATGCCCTGGTAGAGAAAATCACTGAAGCGGGTGGGGATGTATTTACCAGGAAAGAAGTAACTGAATTACGAGTCAGCAATGGTTGTATTAGCCATGTCACAACCATCGATGGTCAACAATATGCTGCTGACGCAATCATCTGCGCCACGCATCCGGCAGTAATGCTTTCATTTCTGCCTGAAGACAGCATTCGTAAAGCTTTCCGGAACAGAATAAAAGGCCTTTCTAATACCATTAGTTATTTCGGACTCTATCTTTCTCTGAGAAAAAACAAAATACCATACATGAATTATAATTCATATTATTATGAAGATAAAAATGATGTATGGATCAACAGGGCAACCAGTCTGGATAAATCCCTGGGTAAGTTCGCGTTTTTCCCTGCGGCTGAAGAACATGGACAAAAATTCATACGTTCGGCCACAGTTATAAACCTTATGGAATTTAATATTTTTGAAAAATGGGAAAAGACACACACCGGGAAGCGCGGAGGAGAATATGAAGAATTGAAGGAGAGTATTGCTTTAAAACTGATTGAGAAATTGAACAAACAAATACCTGGCATAGCCGCAGAAATTGAAGATTACTATACCTCATCTCCTTTGAGCCTTCGCGATTTCACATACTCTGCTGAAGGTTCCATTTACGGGATTGAAAGAGACTTTAATGCTCCATTGGAAAGCTACCTTTCCCCCAAAACAAGCATTTCCAACTTATATTATACAGGTCAGAATCTAAAAATGCATGGTTTTCTGGGCGTTTGCATGGGTGCATTGCTCACCTGCGGAGAATTTATTAATTTAAGCGATTTATTAAAAGAAATTCGCAGCAATAATAAGTAGATATGCAAATAGTTTTCCGGATTTTTAAGTGGTTCATGTATATTACGGGTATCTTGCTGCTTGTTATTCTGGGCACATATCTTTTTATGTTATTCAGCATTAATATTCCCAAACCTGAGATTAAAAATAAAGAATTACTCAGCATTCAGATTGATACGCTACGGCCTCAAAGTTACAAATACAAGCATAACTGGCTGAAAAAAAACGAATACGGTCTTTGGGAGATGTACATTGAAGGAAATGCGGAAGAAAGAGGGATAATTGCAGGAAAGCTATCAGCCACGCTAATTCAATACCAGGAGGAAGTATTTGTGAATGAGATAAGAAAATACATACCTTCCGATTTTTATCTGGGTATTATGCGCACGCTGGTGGGATTTTTTAACCGTCACACCTATAAACATATTCCTGAAGAATATCTTACAGAGATATATGGGATTTCACTATCAGCCTCAGATGCTTATAATGCATTTGGCGATCCGTATCTTCGTATTCTGAATTATCATGCCGCACACGACATTGGACATGCCTTGCAAAACTATGCCCTGGTAGGGTGTTCTTCTTTTGCCCTTTGGGACGAAAAGACATCTGACAGTTCACTTATTGCAGGCCGTAACTTTGATTTTTATTTTGGGGAGGCCTTTGCGCAGGAAAAAATCATACAATTTGTTAATCCCACCAATGGATATCCCTTTGCTTTTATTACCTGGGGAGGAATGACCGGAGCTGTTTCGGGAATAAACAAAGAAGGGCTCGCGGTTACCATAAATGCGGCTAAAGGGGGAATACCTACAAAAGCAGCCACGCCGGTATCCCTGGTGTCCCGTGAGATGCTTCAATATGCCCGCACCATTGAGGAGGCTTTTGAAATTGCCCGCAAACGACAGATGTTTGTAGCTGAATCATTTCTGGTTTCTTCTGCCGTGGATGGCCGGGCCATAATAATTGAAAAGACACCCACCGCGATTGATAGCTTTTCCGCTATAAAAAATACAATTATCTGTGCCAATCATTTTCAAAGTAAAGCCTTTGCAACAACTGCGGAAAATGAAACCAACCGGATCCAGAATGCAACCGGATATCGATTTCAGCGAATGGAGGAACTTGTTGCGCCACTTAAACATGCGACCCCCGAATCAGTGGCAAAAATTTTGCGCGATACACGCGGAATTGGCGGGAAAGATATAGGATTCGGGAATGAAAAAACAATCAACCAACTCATTGCACACCATTCAGTGGTTTTTAATGCTCATAAGAAGCAGATGTGGATTTCTACCCCGCCGGACTTATTTCAGGAATATATTGGTTATAACTTACAACAATTTTTTGATTCTCTTTACAGAGATCCACTGGCAGTGCATTATGACCCGAACCTGACCATTGCGGCTGATACCACCTCCGGTGATAATCTTTACAAGCGGATAAAAGAATACAATTTGCTACACATCAAAATTACTACCTCTATCAGGGAAGGAAAACCAATGAAAGCATCTGAAATAGAAAATTTTATATTTTTAAACCCAAATTATTATAAAACCTGGGAGATCGCCGGCGATTATTATCTCTCTCAAAATAATGTACTCTCGGCGAAAAAAATGTATGAAAAGGCCTTGACGAAAGAAATAAATGCTAAAGCTAACCGGCTTTTAATCAACGAAAAATCAGACAATTTAAAGCAGTAAATGTGAGTAGTTTTAAATACATGGAGATCCCGGCCATCGAAACAAAATCATTGGCTGAAATAAAAACATATCAGGAAAAAAAGCTTCCTGAAACCTTAACATATTTGGCGCGGCATTCAACATTTTATAAGCGTTTTTTCAAAACCCATAAGATAGACATAACTTCTGTTCGAAAACTTGAGGACCTGCAAAAAATCCCTCCAACTTCCAAAATGGATTTGCAAAAATATAACTTCGATTTTTTATGTACTCCACAAGAAAAAATAATCGATTATATTACTACTTCTGGCACTGCCGGTGAGCCAGTGACTTTTGCTGTAACAGACAATGACCTCGAGCGCCTGGCATACAATGAAGCCATTTCATTTGCATGTGCCGGGGGTACCTCAAATGATATTTACCAGCTTATGGTTACCCTGGACCGGCGGTTTATGGCCGGCATGGCATATTTCCTTGGAGCCCGTAAAATGGGGGCAGGCATCGTACGTACAGGACCAGGAAATCCTGAACTCCAATTTGATACCATACAAAGAATTAAACCCTCGGTTCTTGTAACCGTCCCTTCTTTTCTGTTAAAATTAATTGAATATGCCGAAGCCAGGGGCATTCATTACCGAAATATGTCAGTAAAATCAGCTATTTGCATTGGTGAGCCATTGAGGAATGCTTCTTTTCAACTAAATAAGATAGGCCAGCAAATTAAGGAAAAATGGGATTTGAACCTCTATTCTACATATGCATCCACAGAAATGGGCGCCGCTTATACGGAGTGCAGACACAACCAGGGTGGACATCATCATCCGGAATTACTGATCACAGAATTTCTAGATGAAAAAAATAAACCCGTGGCGGAAGGAGAACTGGGAGAGGTAACCATAACCTCGCTGGGTGTTGAAGCCATGCCCTTGTTGCGTTTTAAAACCGGCGATTTATGCTATCATTATACCTCCCCATGTGAATGTGGCCGTAACACCCTTCGATTAAGTCCTGTGATAGGGAGAAAAAATCAAATGATTAAGTACAAGGGAACCACACTATATCCACCGGCACTTTACGATATTTTAAATGAAATAAAAAACGTAGAAAATTATATTGTAGAGGTTTCCACAAATAATTTTGAAACGGACGAGATAAACATTCTCATTGGCACCGAAAACAATTCTCCGGAATTTATCAAATCAATTAAAGACCATTTTCGAGCAAGACTGAGGGTTGCACCTGCCATCACCATTTGTCATCCTAAAGAAATTCAGAAAAAACAGTTTCCTGAAATGAGCCGTAAGCCGGTTACATTTGTTGATTATAGAAAGAGAGCTAACAAAACGAATACGAATAAATAAATCGCTATGCAAAAAGAAACGGACCAATTTGATGAAGTAAGGCCCTATTATGACTCAGAAGTACAACCAGCCATCCAAAAGTTAATCACACACCCCCTCTTTGAGCAGGTAAGCCGGTTTATAAACCCTGAAGCTTCAGTAGCAGAAATAAAACAAGCTTTTGGCAACATCAATACGGTATTTGATTTTCAAAAAATCTTCTCTTACCTGGGAGTTACTAAAATCATGAACGATTCTACAAATGGAATTACTGTAGATGGCATGGAAAATATTGAAAAAAACAAGGCCTATCTCTTTATTTCTAACCATCGTGACATCGTACTTGATTCTGCCTTCTTAGAATATCTGCTATTTAAAAATGGCCATGATACCACACAAATTACCATAGGAGATAATTTGTTAATTAATGACTTTATTATCACGCTTGGAAAACTAAACAAAGTTTTCACGCTAAAACGTGGAGGTGGAAAAATTGAGGTATATAAAAACGCCATGATTCACAGTGCCTATATCCGACATACCATTTGTGAAGATAATCAGTCTATATGGATTGCCCAGCGGGAAGGAAGAACCAAGAATGGCTCTGACACCACCCAGGAGTCTCTGATAAAAATGTTGACAGCCGGAGAAAAGGCACCTGGTATTGCCCTGGAATGTCTGAATATTATTCCACTGGCCATCTCCTATGAATACGAGCCTTGCGATGACAGAAAAACGCGTGAAGTCTACATATCCAGAAACGACACCTATGTAAAGGAAACAGATGAAGACTTAAACAGTATACTTGCAGGAGTATCTGAGCAAAAAGGTCATGTACATTTTTCTTTTGGCAAACCTATAACGAATTTTATAAGTTCATTACCTGACGATACCCGTAATGATCTCCACCGATTGGCATCAGCAGTTTCAAAACATATCGATTACCAGATCCACAAAGGATTCAAACTTTGGCCTAACAATTACATAGCCGCAGACTTAATGGATGGCATGACTACTTTTAATGATAAGTACACCGGCGAACAGAAAGAGAATTTTATTTTGTACAAAAAAAACCAGCTTGAAAAGTTCAACGGAGATAGAGAAGTTCTCGAAGAAATCTTTTTAAAAATTTATGCAAACCCGGTTTTTAATAAGATAACTGCAAAACAATCGGTATGATCAGTTACTGCATGAAACATATCAATTATTTGCTGCTTTACCTATTCGTTTCGATACATTCCTGCAACATCCTATGGGGGCAAGAAGAGGGAATGTCTGCACCCGACTCTTGCATCCCCGTCACTGACTGGTCCCGGATCCGTATTGATACATCCAGAGAAAACTTTACAAGTGAAAGTATCTTAATTGCATCAAACCGAAAATATACACCGGAGGATGCCAGCGGCACCCTGCTTAACAATGAACTTTCTCCGAACCATCAGGTTCATTATTTTTTGGCCAGCTGTGCTGACACACTCTGGAAAATTGCACCGGTTAATTCATTAACTGAGGGCTTAGACATAATAAACCAAGGAAAAAATCTCGTGTTGTTTGTACATGGCAATGGCAAAACATTTCCTGCATCACTCGACCGCACGGCCCGGATTAAAAACCGCTACAATACTGATATAGTTCTATTTGACTGGCCAGCTGAAAACTTTGACCTCAATATTTCGATTGAAAACATCAGCCAATCCAGTAAAAATTTTCAATCGCTTCTTAAGGAATTAAAAACCTACCGCCAGGAAAGAATGGATGAGAGTCAAAATCTCTCACTTTTTATGCATAGTTTAGGCAATTTATACCTAAAAAAACTTGTGGAAGACAAGGCATATGAGGAAGATTCAGTCTTTATCGATAATTTGATTCTCAACGCAGCAGCTATTGAAGAAGAAAATCATCAGGCGGTTTTGTCAGTGTTAAACTTCCAAAAGCGGATTTTTGTTGTGTGTAACCAACAGGATTTTATCCTGTTCGGTGCTCAGTTTTTTCTTCAAAAAGCCATGCTTGGAAACGGAACGAATAAACCATTTGGCAATGCCAACTATATTGATTTTACGAAAGTGGCAGGCTTTGAACATACATATTTTACAGGAATACATCAGTTTGAAAAGGATAATCATTCTGTTATAAGTTTCTATTTTAATATCCTGAATGGTCTTCCACTGAATGAAGATGACCTGATAAAAGAAAAAACCAACACTTTTCTGATACCAGAATAACCTTCTCCTTAACAGGCAACATAAAGGTATGAGGAATTTTCTACATCAATTTTATTATTAAACATTAATCCATCATTATTTTTTTTTTAAATTTAATTTAAATTTTGATATTTTTTTAGTAAATTTATCCTATGGACATATAATATTAAATAAATATAAACCATTCAAAATCAATTTATTATGGATAATGATGCTAAGACAACTGAGCTTAACGGCAGGTTAAGGATGATTTACACGCCTTACCTGCAACATGTAAAAAACGAATTTACATCAGAAGCCACCCAACTCTCCCTCCCCATTTTAATGAGCGCCAAATCCTCTTATTTTCAGGGCAAGCAAAAAATCCTTTTTATTACCAAAGAAATTCCCGAAAGTTATGGTAAACTGCAGGAAACAGAAAAATTAAATCCTGATTACCTGATGGAAAGTTATGAAAAAAGTAATCTGTGTGAAATAGATGAATCTGATCTTTTTATTTTTATGCGCATGGTAAATGAGAAAATAAATGGTACTCCATGCGAAGGATACCTTTGGACCTCAATCTCCAAAATGAGTTACGCGGACAGCACCCCTCCTGTAGGGATACAGAACAGGAACAAACAAGGTTTCGATTTACTAAAGGAAGAGATAGGAATAGTTCAACCAGACATGATTTTCTTCCTTACCGGTTTTAGTTATGATGAGCAAATTCAAAGCATGTATCCAGATATCAAATATGAAACCATCAAGGATAATGTAGCATATAATTTAACCCATCCGGATTTACCAGTTAAATCAATGATTTCTCTACAGCCAAAATCACTGAATAAAAGAGGCCAGATGGATACCGTATACAACGCAATTTTCAGAGAAGTTGCAGTTCCGCATTGATCCATCCGGTTAGAATAATTTGAAAAAACGGCTGTTTCTTGTTCTGAAACAGCCGTTTTTATTTACAGGTCTGCCAGCATAATTATTCTTTCACGCGTAATGATGAATGACAAAATATTTCTGACATCGATCTAAAAATTAATTTTCGTTGCCCGGCTGTGCAACAAAAAACTTACCTTTGAGCCTCAAAAATTGGTTTCTTGCACAATTGATAAGTAACAGCATAGTTATTTATTTTACTTGGTTTATGCGCGAAAACCCCAATTTCTTTCCCGATTTTCGGGACAGGCTGTTATGCTTGTCAGAAAAATACTCATTTACATAAGTAAATTGCGTTTTTTCTGACT
>Ga0207419_1000764_pt1 | contig 26975 bp, 23 predicted proteins | sample ElkSloMetagenome_4_FD_184723 | JGI IMG/M metagenome (GOLD analysis project Ga0207419, IMG submission 184723) | Hot spring microbial communities from Elkhorn Slough, Monterey Bay, USA - MD2A (version 2) | ecosystem: Environmental > Aquatic > Marine > Intertidal zone > Estuary: Microbial mat ... | reverse complement strand
GATACCCGACCAACCCACAAATACAAAGCGATCGCGTTTCAGCCAGTCATCGAGGACATCAAACCATCCTCTCTGTAACTGAGGGCGTTCGACTGCTATGGTCATTGACGATATTCTCCAGATTTATGATTACAAGAGGCTAAGTATCTCTCATTTTACCGTCTTTCTCATCTGCGTTAACAAAAAATGAGAGTGACTACAAGAGAATGTTACTTTTCTTTACCTCTATGATCAGTATAAGGATTATTTGTGCAACTGACAAGGGGTAAATTGCGGAGGGGACGTATTTAAACGTGAGTTGTCCGCCGTAGAATGGGGATGAGATTGGGTTCGGTGAAGCGAGGCGATCAAGTCCCAGAAACCAAAGCTTGGCAGCGAGATCCAGCGGAATCGTTCTCTGAGAGTCTAGCGTGAAGATTACAGCTCAAAATCTGCCATACTATACTGATTGATGAAGTTCTAACTTTTAAGTTTTCTTAAAGATTTATGTTCTCGATTGATCTGATTGTTAAGTACACACCCATTCCGTTGTCGGTCGAACAAAAGTCACTCGAAGACGCTCAAGGGGTCTATCAAAAAGTGATCGATGCAATGCAAGCGGGTCAGCCTCAAGTGCTAGAACTAACTTGTGATAAGATTCCCGACAAAAAAATTTCAATTCTCAGTAGCGAAATTGCGGCGGTGCAAATTTCTCAAAAGTCTGGAGCATCAACCACAGGAAGAACCCCTGGCTTTATGAGTCTAGTTGGAGAATGAACCCCTCAGACTCCGTAAATGTTCCCACCTCAGCTATTACGGTTCGTCAGCTTTGCTATAGTTGGCCAACAGGCGCACAGGTCTTGAAGTCTTGCTCTCTAGCAGTTCCTCAAGGGGAATTTTGGATGCTATTGGGGACAAATGGTAGCGGGAAGTCTACCTTGTTGCGTTTGTTGGCGGGGTTACTCGCCTCCCAGTCTGGAGAAATTGCCCTTCAAGGTCGAGTTGGGTTTGTTTTTCAAAACCCTGACCATCAACTGGTGATGCCAAGTGTGGGGGCTGATGTGGCGTTTGGATTGGTTGAAGATCAACTGTCTTTAACGGAAGTTCGTCAACGGGTTGTCGATGCACTGTCGGCGGTGAAGTTACAGGAGTTGCAGCGACGCCCGATCTATGCCCTCAGTGGGGGTCAAAAACAGCGAATTGCGATCGCCGGGGCTTTGGCCAGACAATGCCAGGTGTTGTTGTTTGATGAACCCACTGCTTTGCTTGACCCCGACAGCCAACTCGATCTCGTGAGTCAAGTTCGTTCTCTGGTTAAAAGTCGAGGAATTACCGCGTTGTGGGTCACGCATCGCCTCAACGAACTCGATTACAGTGATGGTGCTTTTCTGCTGTCAGGAGGGCGGGTGGTTGCGGCAGGTGATCCTGAACCCTTGAAACAGCGCTTGATGCAACAGATTGATACTTAATCTATCTTTTGTTTTCTTCATGGCTTTCGGTTCTCTGACTTGAGGTGTTGAACTTCAGGTCAAAGTGCCGACCTCCGAGGTTTAGCATCCTTTGATTTTTGTTGTGATTCTGATTCATCTGTATGTAATAATGTGTTCAGAAAAAAATGTCACCGCTAGGTGGTGTAACTGCACGCTATGTAAATTTATGAAGAGTATCAGAGTCCTAAGCCATGCCACGTCATTTATCAAAAGTCATCCTCCTAGTTGATGGTTATAACATGATCGGAGTCTGGCCCCTATTGCGAACCAAGCAAGAAGGGCAGGGAATGGAAGAAGCTCGTCGCACACTTGTAGAGACATTGGTCAACTACAGTGCTTTTGAAGGACTTGATGCTCGGGTCGTCTTTGATGCTCATTATCAAAATACCCCTAGCGTTGTCGAAACGGTCACTCGTAATTTATCTGTTCATTACACAGATTATGGTCAGACCGCAGATACTTATATTGAAAAGATCTGTGCAACTCTTGCTCATCAATTACGGTTGTCTCGGCGGAGGTTAATTGTTGCCACCTCAGACCGAGCTCATCAACTCACGGTGATCGGTTACGGGGCTGAATGGATGTCGGCTTTGCAATTGGCTCACGATGTCGAATCAACGGCTCGTCGTCGCCAACGCCGTCACAAATCCAATAAGCAGTCTTCTAGTCGTTTTCTGGCAAATTCTCTGGATGCAGAGTCTCAGAAACGCCTAGCAATGTTACGCCTGGGACTCAAGCAATCAACCTAAAAAAAATATCTCTGGGGGGTTGACTTTTTTTAGGGCTTGCGGTTACTATAGATAACTGTGACTAAACTAAACTTTTGAGAGCAATCCTCGGTAGCTCAGTGGTAGAGCGGTCGGCTGTTAACCGATTGGTCGTAGGTTCGAATCCTACCCGGGGAGTTTAAATACATAAAAAGGGATTGAGAATGAGGAATGAAATGCTGGATGTAGAAGTTCAGACCTCAGACTACCGAAAGTATTGGTTACTTGATTCTGAAGTGACTTTTCTCAATCATGGTTCTTTTGGGGCTTGTCCGATTCCTGTTTTGCAGCGACAAACTCAACTGCGGGAACAGCTAGAACGTCAACCTGTTCATTTTTTTGTACGGGAGTGGGAGTCGCTGTTGGATGAAGCGCGTCGTCAGTTAGCTGAATTTTTGGGTGTAATAGCAGAAGAACTCGTTTTTGTTCCCAACGCCACAACGGGTATCAATAGTGTACTGCGATCGCTGCGTTTTTCGCCCACAGATGAATTGCTGACGACTAACCATGAGTATAACGCTTGTCGGAACGCTTTAAACTTTGTCGCCGAACGTTGGGGTGCAACAGTTAAAATTGCGAATATTCCCTTTCCCCTCAACTCACCCGATGAGATTATTTCTAGTATTTTAGAACAAATTACACCCCATACAAAATTAGTTTTAATTGATCACATTAGTAGTCAAACGGGTTTAATTTTTCCTCTCAAACCTTTAATTTGCGAACTCAATTCACGGGGAATAGAGAGCTTAGTCGATGGCGCTCATGCACCGGGAATGTTACCTTTAAATTTACCGGAAATCGGCGCGACTTATTATAGTGGAAACTGTCATAAATGGCTTTCAGCACCCAAAGGAGCCGCATTTTTATATGTTCACCCGGATAAACAAAACAAAATTCATCCGGTAACGATTAGTCATGGTGCAAACTCTCCTCGCACAGATCGCTCCCGCTTTCAACTCGAATTTGACTGGATGGGAACCCATGATCCGACCGCTTATTTTTGCATTCCTGAAGCGATAAAATTTATGGGGTCATTGCAACCAGGTGGATGGTTAGAATTAATCCAGCATAATCATAACACAGTCATAGCGGCTCGAAAAATCTTGAGTGAAAAACTAGCCGTAAAATTACCATGTCCTGATGAAATGATTGGTGCAATGGCAACGATTATTTTACCGGACAAAATTCAGTTAATTCCAAGCTTACAAACTCAACTTTGGGAAAAATTTAAAATTGAAGTTCCGATCATTCCTTGGGAAAATCAACCCCAAAAATTAATGCGAATCTCTGCTCAAATTTATAATACCCATTCGGATTATCAGAAATTAGCCGAAGCTTTAATTAGCTTAATGAGTTAGGAAGGAAAAGAAATAAATAGTAAAATGAGTTATGATTCTTCAATCAAGAATCTATTGTTAATCTCCTCAATAAATTAATATCGGCAATAAGCCAGCGTATCAACTTGAGAAAAAACTGAGTATAATAAGATGAACCTAAAGTCTAATTCAACGACAGTCAAGAAAATTGAGTGAGTTGCTAATAACAACAAGGAAAGTATGAACCCAAGTCTTGTAGATAATAAAGCCAGTCACAATTACGGTAAAGTCTATTTAGTCGGTGCAGGCCCCGGAGATCCTGGATTATTTACTCTCAAAGGAAAAGGACTCCTTCAATGTGCAGATGTTGTTGTGTATGATGCTTTAGTAAGTCCGCCAATTCTAGACATGATTAACCCCGAAGCCGAAAAGATTCATGCGGGAAAACGACGAGGACGCCACTCAAAAAAGCAAGATGAAATTACTCAAACTTTAATCGAAAAAGCAAAAACAAACGCGATTATAGTTAGGCTAAAAGGCGGTGATCCGTTTGTGTTTGGACGAGGGGGCGAAGAAATGGAAGACTTAGTTAAAATGGGAATTCCGGTCGAAGTTGTTCCTGGTGTAACTTCGGGAATTGCAGCACCCGCTTATGCCGGAATTCCACTCACGCACCGTAATTATAGCTCCTCTGTAACGTTTGTAACGGGTCACGAAGCCGCCGGAAAATATCGCCCCGAAGTGAACTGGAAAGCGATCGCTCAAGGTTCAGAAACGCTGGTAATTTATATGGGTGTTCATAACTTAGCTTATATTACTTCAGAATTAATCGCCGCAGGTCGCAGTTGTGAGACACCGATTGCTTTGATCCGTTGGGGAACCCGACCCGAACAAGAAGAATTAATCGGACAATTAGATACAATTGTAAAACAAGTAGAAGAAACAGGATTTGAAGCCCCGGCGATCGCCATTATTGGAGGTGTGGTTGATCTCCAAGAAATTTTACCTCATTGTCTCCCCTCGGTTGCAGGAAGATAAATTCTCGTAAAGCAGGTTAAACTGGAAGGAGCCAAACGAAGTCAGAGGGTAAAAGTGTTTGGTCTTTTTACAGTTTTTAAAGCTTACAATTTACTGTGTCTAGCCTAGATTATCAAGCTAAAAAAGCCTATCAAGTGGGAATGCGCTGGCTAACGGGAGCGTTTGTTTTAGCCAGCCTGAGTGTGGGAGGAGTTTGGGGTTATGATTGGATTAAAAATCGACCCTTGACTCCAACAAATGCCGAGTTAGTTGAAGTGGAATTGGGAAATATTGAAAATAAAATTAGTGCGGGTGGAACGGTTGAACTCGGCGGACAACGAACGATTAAATCACCCGAAGAAGGGGCTGTTGAGCGCATTTTAGTTCGCCAAGGAGACAGAATTTCAGCAGGTCAAGAATTAATCATTTTGCGAAATCCCCAACGAGAAACAATTTTAAACAAAAAACAATTAGAGATTCAAAAACAGGAAATAATAGTTGAACGGCATCGACAAAAAATAGAAGAAGCTGAAAAAAAGCTAAGAATTGCTCAAGCAGACTATGAAGGAGATGTAGAAGATTATCAAGAAGAAGTGGCGTACAAACAAACTCTCAAAGATTTAGAACTCGAGAAAATCAAAGCCAAAATCAACCGCAATCGCCAGAAAGTCGAAGAAGCAAAAGCCAATTTAAGAGCCGCCGAAGTCGAACTTGAAGAGTTAGAAAAACTTTTAGAACGGGGGTTCGTTGCTCAACAGGAAATTGACGGTCAAAGACAAACTGTTCGGGAACGTCAAGCATCATTAAGAGATACTGAACTTGAGTTAAAAAATGCCCAAATCGAGTTAGAAACCGCCCAAGTTGAGCCAATCGAAATTCAGACCGGTGTCAATAGCACTCAGGTTTTTGAAGCCGAAATCGAACTCCAACAAGTTAAAGCGGAATGGAAACAAAGCCAAAGCGAACTTGAACGTCTCCAAGTCGAATATCAAGAAGAATCCCTAAGATTAGAAAATAATATTGTTACCGCTCCCATTGATGGAGTTATTCTTAATATTAACGTTAAACCGGGAGATGGAGTTAACCGCAGTGATGAATTAATGACCTTAGGAGATCCGAATCAAGAACTCATTCAAATGCAGCTTTCTACCCTCGATGCCGCTCAAGTTAAACCCAATCAAAAGGCAAGAATTAGCATCATTGGCCCCAACGAAGAAACCTTTACTGGACGAGTCCAAAACATCGGTTTACAAGCAAGAAGTTCAGGAAATAATAATAATTCATCTGGACAAGCTACAGTTCCCGCTACAATTCAACTCGACGAGCCCACAAAAACATTAATTCCAGGGAGTGCGGTGAGTGTAGAAATTATCTTAGAAGACCGCAATAATGTCGTTGTATTAAACACCGAATTAATTCAACGCGAAGGAAAATCTAACTATGTTTGGGTTTTAGATTCCGAAAATACCGCTCAAAAACAACCGATTACGTTAGGATTAGAAGGGTTAGTTCAAATTGAAATCAAATCGGGTTTAGAAGCAGGGGAACGAGTGATTTCACCTTCTCCTGATACGCCATTAGAACCGGGAATACCTATCACAGTAACCCCACTGGTAACGGATTAAATTGGGGCAAAGATAACCAAAATAACGCTAAGATGAAAACGGATAGATAATCTCAACCCCACTGGTAACGGATTAAATTGGGGCAAAGATAACCAAAATAACGCTAAGATGAAAACGGATAGATAATCTCAACCCATCCGTTTCCATACCCCATCCGTTTCTAAAAATGAGCTTATCTCCTTTTAACTTAATTGGTTTAAGTTGTCAGTCTCTCGTCGGAAACCCCCTGCGTTCCGGCTTATCGATAATTGGTGTCTTTATGGGAGTTGCTGCGGTGAGCGCAACCCTACAAGTTCGCAATATTAGCCAAGCCGTTATCGCCCAACAACTCGCAGAAGGAGATGCGCCTCAAGTCGGTTTTACTCCTCAGTGGAACCGTATTACTCGTCAAAGATCATCGTTCAACTTAGAAGATCTGGAATTTTTACAACGACGTTTAAGAGGAGTACAAGCAATTAGTGGGATAAATTGGATGCGTTCATCTCAAGTTGTCTTTCAAGATCAAGAAGCCACACCTAGAATGAGAGCAGTAACACCAAATTATCTGGAGACAATCGGCCAAAAATTAGTTGCTGGACGCTCTTTTACCGCTATAGATTTTGAACAATATCGACCTGTAATTATTATTGATCAATATCTAGCAGAACAGCTTTTTAAAGGCATCAATCCTCTTGGGAAAAACATTTATATTGAATATCGACCTTATGTTGTGATCGGGATTATTCCAACTAATTCAAACGATGATGAACCGACGGGAACTATTTATATCACGACGGCGTTTCACAGTACAATGACTGGAAACAATACGATTAGCTCAATTTCGATACGTCCTCAAAGACTTGAAGATTTACAAAATTTAGAGGAACAGGGTCTAAAACTTTTAGAACAGCGTTATCCCGGCTCTAAATTTTGGTCTTGGAACACCGTAGAAGATATTTTAGAACAGAAAAAAACGCTAGAATCTGTCTCAACTGCATTATTAGTTGTCGGAGCGATTTCACTTTTAGTTGGCGGGGTAGGAATTGCCAATATTACCATTGCGGCGGTCATTGAACGAACCCCCGAAATCGGCTTGCGACGGGCGATAGGAGCCACCCAAAAGGATGTCATGTTGCAGTTTATCTTAGAAGCGGCTATCTTAAGCTTGGTTGGGGGAAGCCTTGCAATTGTCAGCGTTCATGGGTTAACGGTGATTGTCGCCCAGCGCTTTGAGTTCCCCTATACTTTTGAGAGTCGTAATGCTGCGATCGCCTTATCATCTGCGGTGTTAGTCGGTGTCGGAGCCGGATTTTTTCCCTCGTTACGCGCGAGTCAACTCGATCCCGTTAAAGCTTTAAAAGGATAATCACTTAAGCTGATTAATTTTTTGATGAAATTAGCCGTAATTTTTTATGTCTTCATCTCCTGATTATTCATCCGAAAATTCTGCTTCTCAGTCTCCACCCTCTGGCAAAATTCGACTTGCTTTAATCCTGAGTGGAACGCTGAGTTTAATAGTTGCTTTAGCTGTCGGATGGCGATTTTCTAACGCCGACGCTATGCGATCGCCCTCGGAAGTTCAAAGCGAAACTCAACCCCAATTCTTAACACAAACTCCCTCAATTCAACCTCAACCTTCCCCAACCCCAACCTTTAAAGTTCCTCAACCTGTTGAGAATCAGGTGGTGATGGGAAATCTTCGCCATCAGTCTAAAAATTCGACACCAAACCCCGATCAATTAACAACTATTCCTGAATCCAAAACCCCTATAAATTCGACTCCTTCTCCAACTCAAACTCCTTCTAAAAATTATTCTACAAATACTGTTCAAAATCCCGGTGAAAATCCGAAGCCACAAACAAATATCTTCCCGAAAGCATCATCAGTTAATCAAAATAAAACCCTGAATAATACTCATTTAAATGATAGTTTTTCTCCCGATTATCTACGGGCTAAAATAGAACCCGAAAAATTTACAATGGCTCAAACCAAACCCGAAATTCAGGTTGAACCCGAACCGGATAAATCTCCTCCCGATCCTTCGGCGGTGAAACTCAGGTTAAGAGATACAATTTTTCTGGCTTTAGAAAACAATCGCACCATTAAAAACCAGTATTTAGAACGTATTGTTCAACAACAAGATTTAGCCGTTGCTGAGGATAAATTTGTTCCGGATTTTACCCCCAGAATCGCTTTAGATTGGCAAAATTTAGAGCAAGGTGGAACAACCAATACAACCAGTGGTTTGGTTTTATCGGCGCAATTAGAAATGAAAATTCCTACAGGAGGAGAATTAAATTTAGGTTGGGAAGGTCAAAGAGAAAACCGGAGTGGAGACAATTTAGACGGTCAAAATAATAATATCTTTAGACAAAACTTAGAACTTTCTTTTAGACAACCTTTGTTGAGAGGAGGAGGAATTGATCTCAATCAAGCTTCGATTAAAATTGCTCGCATTGATGAGACGATCAATTTACTTGATTTAAAATTAACATTGATCGATCAAATTACAGACGCAATTTTAGCCTACCGCCGTTTACTTCAAGCGCAAGAACAACTCAAAATTGAACAAAATTCTTTAGAAATTGCTCAACAACAAGTCGAAAATACTCAAGTTTTAATTGATGCAGGACGTCAAGCTAGAGTGGATTTAGTTCCGGTGATTAATCGAGTCGCGAATCAAGAAATTAGTGTGTTAGATGCGGAGAATAATCTTCAGCAACAACGATTAACATTATTGGAAATTCTCGATTTAGAGCAGAACTTAAATATTATTGCTGTTGAAGAAATAACATCAGTTGAATCTCAATCTCTCAATTTTGAGATGACTAAACAACTCGCTTTAGAAAATAGACCGGATTATTTAAAAGCTAAACTGGATTTAGAACGTTCACAGTTTGAATTGCAAGTAGCGGAAAATAACCGACGTTGGAATATTGATTTAAGTACAAATGTCAATCGTGAATTAGCTCCAGATATTGTTGAAGATAGAACCGAAGTTAGAGCAGGAATTGAACTCAGAAAAACATTAGGTAATCGCAATATAGAACGAGATTTTCAACGGAGTCGGGTTGATTTATTACAGGCTGAAAATAATCTAGACGAGGAATTCCAAGAAATTGAGATAGAACTGCAAAATCGCATTAGAGATGTTAATGATAACTTTAGAAAACTTCAACTCACCCAACGCGCAACTGAACTCGCCGAACAACAGTTTCGCAATGAAGAAGATAAGGTCAAACTCGGAGTCGGAAATAGTTCTGTTGTTGACTTGGTTCGATTTCAAGAAGATTTGGGACGGGCGAGAAATAATGAATTAAATGCTAAAATAGATTATCTCAACTCAATTACTGAACTCAATCAAGTGGTAGGAACAACATTAGAAACCTGGAATATCACCATTGAACAAAATATAGAAGAGATCGATCCTAATTCTATTTCTAATTATCCCAATGAATAGTCAACAAACAATCACCTTAACGGTATCAGATCAACATCAACGCTTAGATCGGTGGTTATCGGAAAACTTAGAGACTCTATCAAGATCGCGTATTCAAAACCTGATTTCTCAAGGTCATGTTACCGTTAATCAACGGGTTTGTACCTCAAAAAAATTAACCTTAAAACCCGGAGATTACATCGAAGTTAAAATTCCCCCCAACCAACCTTTAGAACTCGAAGCCGTTGACATTCCTCTCGATATTTTATATGAAGATGAACATCTAATTATTATTAACAAACCCGCAGGTTTAGTCGTTCATCCCTCCGCCGGACACATTAATGATACCCTTGTCAATGCGTTACTCGCCCACTGTGATACACTCGCTGGAATTGGAGGGGTTGAACGTCCGGGAATTGTGCATCGTTTAGATAAGGATACCACAGGTGCAATTGTCGTTGCAAAAACTGATTTTTCCCTGCAAAGTTTACAACAACAAATTAAAAATAAAACCGCCCAACGTCAATATTTAGGAGTCGTTTATGGTTCACATAAAACAGATTTTGGGACAATAGAACAACCCATCGGGCGACATTTGGGCAATCGCAAAAAAATGGCCGTTGTGACCATTGAAAAAGGGGGAAGAAATGCAATTACCCATTGGCAAATTCAAGAACGTTTGGGAAATTATAGCTTAGTTTTGTTTACCTTAGAAACGGGAAGAACTCATCAAATTCGAGTTCATAGTCACTTTATCGGACATCCAATTGTGGGTGATTTAGACTATAGTAGTGGGCGATCTGTTGGGGTTAATTTATCGGGTCAAGCCCTTCATGCGTGGAAGCTGAAATTACAACATCCCGTCACAGAAGAGTGGATCGAAGCAATCGCCCCATTACCCGAAGAAATGAACACCTTATTACAAGTCTTACGGCGTCGTTTAGGGTTCACTGTCGGGGGATGAACGGGCTGGGGGAAGGGTCTTTTGACTGTTTTCTAAAATCATCTTTAATTTAACCATAAAATCCGTATGAATTGAAGTTGTCGTTCGGGGAGGTTTTGTTAAGGACAAAGGAGGTCGAGTTGAAGATTCTCTGGGTTTTAAATTTTCCACCGGTGAGGACTGTTCTAGAGTTGTATCTGGATCAGTTTCTTCGATATTAGATGCTTCTCCGACTTCCTCCCCCACCGTTAAAGCTTTAGGTAAATTCTTACAAATTAACTGCTCAAACTCCCAATTAAAATGATAAATAGGCTTACCTCGACGCAACCAAATCGATAAAATCTGTTCTACAGAAATAGACTTATACCGACCTTGATAAAGGGCTTCGATCACCGCAAAATAAATCCAATAATATTCATAGTTCTCCCCCCATCCCTCGACCCTTTCTTCGCTAGAATAATCTCCCAAATCAAAACTATAGTGCGTCAGCAAAGCCGCTGCAATCGCCCCATGATCCGGTGAAACTTCAAACACAATAAAAATTCATTAAAAATTAACTTAATCTCGAAATTTTTAACAAATCAAAGTCATATTAGCATAAGCTAGACAAAAGATGAGAAAGTCAAACTCCCTTATTCTTTAATCCCTGAGAACGGTTCAGAACCTCCTGTCCAGTTAAAGTCACTAATCCGCAGATTCAAACTGCCAATCCGGCGAACGGGACTAATTCGCAAAATCACCCCATAAGTCCGACGACTATATTCTAAAGTAAATTCATTATCGACTGCCAAACCATTTTCTAGGTTAATAGAATATTCAAACCCCGCCCGTAAACCGCCATAAATTTGCTGAACCAATCCAAACGTCAAAATACTTTCATCCACCCGTCGATCAAACAAAAACGGAGATTCTCCATCGAGAGCCACTTGAGTATAAAGAAGATTAAATCCGGTATAGTCGAAAAAGTCTCGGGAAAAATGCCCGAATTGTCCTTGAAATCCGACTGTACCACTCAGATAAGATTGGGAATCATCTTCAGTGTAGATATTCGTTACTCCTTGGGCTTGCAAAATCAACCGAATAAACGGAACAACAGGTCTAGGAGTGTATTTTAACCCTTCTGTGGGCGTTAGGGGTAAAGCTTCACCCTGCCAAATAATCGGCGGATAAATTAAAGTTGCCAGTCCTTGAAACCGGGTGCGAGTCGTGCGGTCATTATCCCGACCCGGTTCGTTCAAAATATCCAAGCGATCGGTTCTGGCTTCAATTTGTTGTAATCCCCCTTGGAATTTAAACACCGCCCCGGAGTTTCCCAGTAAAATTTCAGGAGAGGTTAACACCGCCCCCGCACTGCGTTGTACGGTTCGGAAGCCAAGGGTACCATTAAAAATCCGATCACGATAGCTGTATTCCCCAGTCAGGGTGTAACCGTGAATTAACTGTCTGACCCGAATACTGGCGCGATATTCATCTTCTTCGAGATCGGGAAAATCTTCAAAATTGGTAATGGACAAGCGGCTATCGAAAAAGGTTTGGGGAGAAAGTGGCCCGGAGAGTTGGGCTTGTAAGCCATAAAATCCACCATCACCGGGATCGAGATCTTCCTCAAATGCTCTTTGAAATAACAATTGGGGAGAAATATCCAAACCAATCGGCCCAAATCTGACGGGATTAACATTCCATTCGACATAGTAACCGCCGAGATCATCAAGGTCATAGCCAATGGAAATGGGAGTGGGTTCGCGTTGACGGCGATCAATCACGGTGCGATCGCGAAACAGAGGTAAAGCAAAGTTTTGATCGAAGACAAGGCGAGAACCCGTGGTTAGGAGTTCATCTTGAAAGCGAGAGATGCGTCGCAGGCGAGCTGTATCAGCCCGGAGTTCCAATTCGGGGGGTGAAAAGGGATCGTTGGTAATTCGCACATCTTGGGCTTCCCATTCTCCATTCGGTAAAATGTCAATGCGGTCAGCTTCAAACCGCAGGCGGTTCACATTTCCTTGTAAGTCAGGAAAGGATAAGCCACTGACTTCCACATCCGCCCCCTCTGTCGGGACAACATTTTCGACGGGTTGGGATGAAGTAATGCGATCGCTAATGGGGGAACGGAGAACTGGCCCAACGCCTTGTTCTTGCAAGGGTTCAGAAACCTCAGTAGAAGCGAGATCATCGGTTGAAATCACCCCACTAGCATTGGTAATTACACCTGTGCTTTTTACCAAGTTGTAGTCCATGCGTTCACCCCGGATGACTTGGTTTTCTCGGGTTAGGGCGACATTTCCGCTGGCGACAACCTGACGAGTGTTCAAATTGACTTGGGCTTTATCGGCATCAATTAAAACGTTTTGAAAGCGGATCATCACATTTCCTTCGGTGGTGACGATTTGACGTCGTTGGTCAAATTCTTGACGATCTGCTGTCACTTCTAAGAGATCGGTCGGTAAAATTACGGGTATGGGGATTTCTGCTTCTGGGTTCGGTTCTGAAGGGGTTTGAGACAGTAAAGGAGTCTCAGGGGTGGAAAAGGTTTTGGGAGCAAAGTTTAAGGAGGAGGTGAAGTCATAACTTACTTTTCCTCGTAGTTGAGGGGAGGGAGTATTTGCTAAATTTAAAGACAAAGCAGGCCCCAGTGAGTCCGCCGATACTGAAGATGAGGATGAAGATGAGGCTAACTCTTGTTTGAGGGCTTTGAGTTTTGGGAGTTGATAGGCGACCGTTTCATTGCGGTGTACGGGTTGATTCGGTTGCTCGGATCTCACACCGGAAGACAACTCCGTTGATGTCGGAATCGTCTGAGGTTGAAGTGGATTGGGGGTTGGGTCGGGGAGGGTTTGAACAAGGGGAGGCGGTTCAGGTGGCGGGACCGGGTAGGGCATAGTTTGGTAACAAAAATCACACGATCAGCCCGATTTTATCAGTTCAACCGCGTGAAGGACTGCACTAGAACAATGCCATTAGCCATTGAGCCGACTGACTGATGACTAATGACAATTCAAGCTCGTTATCTTAACACAGTTAATGGGCTACTAATCGGCGAGTATTTGCAAAAGTTGTTTGAACTCAACTTGCATTGATAGGATCGAAGACAAAGACCCGGCGGATTTTTTGGAATTATTCCATGTCTTTACGTTTGGGGTTGCGGGCGGGGTCGTTGGACAAAAATCCAAAGATGAACAGTAAGACAAAGAAGGACACGACTATATAAACAGCGATTTTTAGAGTTTCCATGATGATCTCTCCTAAAGTTCGATTTTCAAATGAAAGCAGCTATACAAAACGTACAGTTTTTTCATCTTATCTTAAAATTTGACTGATTTTGACGCGAGATTGCCTGGGCGGTCTATCTTTGTTTGATCCATTCCCAGGCTCTGATCACCGCTTCTTCAACCCAAAACAGCACTCGATCTAGCCATTCGAGTACCTGTTCTAAGGGATGCTTGACATAACCCACTGCTGTTGCTTCTGCTGACAAACACTCTGGGGAGGCTGTATCGTTGTGATTGGCCGAATTGCGCCCACAGGTGGTGAGTGCAGTGCGTTGGGCGGGTTCCCCGACTTGAAGCAACTGCCGAACCTGAAAGGAGCGAGGTCTAACCGCTACCGCACCATCGTCTGTCTCAGAATATTTTATGGCATCAATCATTATTAAACCACAGTCTGGGGAGGTTGTCAAGCTCTTGGCGGAATATTTTTCAGATTTCGTCGTGGAAGTTGCAGCCAAGGGACGCCGAGAATTGGTCAGAATTGGAGATTGACTTTTTTGGGGTTGGGGGGTTAATTGTTGATTTTGAGGGGTTCCACTCAGGACATTTTCCGGTTGAGACTCACTATTTAATTGATAATTATGATCTTTAAAAAAGAAGTAATCTATCGCCGCCCAAATTACCGATTGAACTTGGTGTAAATTGGCTTCGACTGAGGTTTGAATAGAATAATTTTCAGGGGTATGAATCGTTAATTCTTTGGCACTCGTTTGCCAAGCTTGACGGAGGGTTATTCCCAATTCTTCTGTTGTGCGGGTGATTGCCTGGGTATAGTTTTGGGCGATTGTGATTGCAGAGAACCCGGTTTGTTCGGGAGAAGATTGAAAAGTGGGTTCACTCCGCGAAATATAGAGACGCAGTTTTACCCGTTGTCTCCAAGAAAGCACATCTAAAATTTGTTGATCCGCCCCAACTAAGACTAATTTTTTTGTTTGTCGCTGGGAGGCGATCGCTTGTACTGAATTGGGATGCACTTTTAAGCGCCGAGAACGTTTGACTTCTTCGCGGGCAATGATCAGAAGATCAAGAATTGGTTGGTCAAATTCCCCTTGTTGCTTCGGACTGGCTTGCGCCGCGTTCAGTTGCGGTGATTGGGGAGGTTGAGTAGACTGAAGGCGTTTTTTTCCTTTGACCAGACTCTGAAACAGGGAGTAAACTGAGTACATCACAGTCTGTACCGTTGTACTGGTCGAAAACTGAACTTGTCGCCAAGTCAAACCACAGTGATCGAGAAACTGCTGATAATTCTCGACAATTAAGTTCAACAGACGGCTTTTAAAAGGGCCAGAAGCAGGAGAGGACATCTCTAAAAAGGGGTTGAATTTTTAAATTGAGGTTGATTCGGGATTGGAGTCCGTTTATCTAACAAAAATCGTGCTTTTATTTTAACAAATAATGACTGCATCTGGAGCATCTTTCTCTCAAATTTCACTCACCCTGGAGCGCCTACGTCAGTTAACGCGGGTGGATGTACAAACCAACTGGAATGGATATCAATCTGATCGGACGGTTTCTCCGGTTGAGTTGAATGCTCGCCGACACATTGCTTGGCCGCGTCAACAAGTTGTCGAGTTCACCCAAAATATTATTGTTCCGACAAGTTTAAACAATTTTCCGTTAACGGATTTCAGTTTGCGGTTAGTTTTAAGATGGTGGGCCGAAGATGCACAGATTTATGTTAATGATCAATTCAGACAAGCGGGAGACTTATTTGATTGTTCGACGCGAGTTTTATTATCTGATTCGGTTCAACCCGGAGATCAGTTTACGGTTCGTTTGCGATTAGTCAGTCCGAAACATGATGAAGGGGCATTAGTTCAGTCTGTTTGTGTGTATGAAACCTTAGCAAAAGATCGAGTTGACCCCGGTTTTATCGCTTCGGAGTTGGAAGTATTTTTAATTGCCATTACCCAAAACCCATCTTATAGAAATAAACGACAAGAACATCTCAACTTTTTAACCCCCCTCCTCGACAAAATAGACTGGTTCGCCTTACCTGAATTTCCCCAAAAATTCGACAACTCTCTGATTGCCTTCCGACAAACCCTAATTGATTATATTTCTACAAACCTTCCCAACTTTGATTCAAAAATTGCCTTACTCGGACACGCACATTTAGATCTTGCTTGGTTGTGGCCTGTTGCTGAAACTTGGAAAGCTGCTGAAAATACCTTTAAATCTGTTTTATCCCTACAACAAGATTTCCCAAACTTAATATTCACCCATTCTTCTCCCGCCTTATATGCTTGGATAGAAACCCATCATCAAGATTTATTCTCCCAAATTCAACACCAAGTTCAAACCCAAAAGTGGGAAATTGCAGCCGGGTTATGGGTTGAACCTGAACTTAATATTATCAGTGGAGAATCTATTGTTCGCCAACTCCTCTACGGTCAACTCTATACCCAAGAAAAATTCGGTCAACTCTCTCCTATTGCTTGGCTTCCTGATAGTTTTGGGTTTTGTTGGCAACTTCCCCAATTGTTGAAACAAGCGGGAATTAACTATTTTGTGACGCAAAAACTGCGATGGAATGATACGACTCAATTTCCCTATAGTTTATTTAACTGGCAATCTCCCGATGGCACCGAAATCATTAGTTATATGTCTGCCCCGATTGGAGAAGGGATTGACCCGATAAAAATGGCGACTTATACAGCCGAATGGGAAACTCAAACCGGATTGAAAACTGCTCTTTGGTTGCCTGGAGTGGGTGATCATGGGGGAGGGCCGACTCGGGATATGTTAGAAGTGGCTGGGCGCTGGCAGAGTTCACCCTTTTTTCCTGAATTGGGGTTTTCTCGGGCAGTGGATTATTTATCGGAGATTTCTCAACAGTGTGGGGAACTTCCTGTTTGGTCGGATGAGTTGTATTTGGAGTTTCATCGGGGCTGTTACACGACTCACGCTGATCAAAAGCGCTGGAACCGTCGCTGTGAACATTTGCTCTATCAAGCGGAGTTGTGGTCTGCGATCGCTACTTTACTGACCACTGCGGTTTATCCGAAAGCTGAATTAGAAGCAGCTTGGAAGCAAGTTCTTTTTAACCAATTTCACGATATCCTTCCCGGTTCGGCGATTCCTGAAGTTTATCAAGATGCTAATCTAGCTTGGATGGAGGTTGACAAGACGCTAACACAGCTTCGAGAAAGGGCTTTGAGGGCGATCGCGGCTTTTGTGACCTTACCTCCTCCCCCACAACCCGATTGTCTACCTATTCTGGTTTGGAATAGTCTCAATTGGTCTTGTTCCCAGGGGGTAGAACTTTCTTTGTCTTCTCCCGAGACTTGGCGGCTGTATGATGCTTATGGTAAGGCTTTGCAGGTTCAAGTCTGTAGCGGAAAATTGCGGTTTTTAGCGACTGATGTGCCGTCGGTGGGTTTTCGGTTGTTTTGGTTGGGGCGAAAAAGGGTTGAAACTGTTGAAAACTCGTGTTCGGAAGCGAAAAATACCCCTATACAGACAGACGCTTTCGCTAACTTTAGCACAAGTATACCAGTGATACAGAATTCTGTCAATCTTAATGTTAATTCTCCTCAAATTTGGGTATTAGAAAACGAATTTCTAAAGGTGGAAATAGCGTCTGAGACGGGAAATATTAGCCAAATTTGGGATAAAAAAAACCAGCGACAAGTCTTGTCAGAACAGGGCGGGAACCAATTACAGTTTTTTGAAGATTCTCATCAGTATTGGGACGGGTGGAATATTGATCCAAACTACAAAGAACATCTGTTAGAACCTCCTCAATTACAATCAATATCTTGGCAAGAACAAGGGGAGATTCAATGGCGTTTACAAGTGATTCGAGTTTGGCGAAAATCAGAATTTATTCAAGATTATGTTTTAGAGGCTAATTCTCCCGTATTAAAAATTGAGACAAGGATAAATTGGCAGGAACGTCATGTATTAGTGAAAGCGGCATTTCCGTTAAACTTAACCGTTGATTTTGCCTATTGTGAAATTCCGGTAGGAGTGATCAAACGTCCGACCCAACCGCAGACTGAAAGCGAGAAAGCAAAATGGGAAATTCCGGCAATGAATTGGGTAGATTTAGGGGATGATCATTATGGCGTGAGTGTGTTGAATGATTGTAAGTATGGATATGATCTTCAACCCAATCAAATGCGGTTAACCTTATTAAGAGGTTCGACCTGGCCTGACCCGGAAGCGGATCTAGGAATCCATCAGTTTACTTATGCGATTTATCCCCATGAGGGAGATTGGAAAGTCGCGAAAGTTACCCATCGGGGTTATGAATTGAACCAACCCTTAGAAGTTCAAGTTCTCAGTCCAGAACATTGTCAATTTTCAGAACAAGCATCAGGAACTCAATGTTTTCTCGATTTAAACAGCGACTCCTTAATATTAATGGCATTCAAACAATCCGAACAAAATTCTCAAGCGTGGATTTTAAGATGTTATGAGAGCCAGGGCGAGAAAACTGAGTTAAAATTAAACAATCAATTCGGACTGGATATCACTCATCCGGTTAACCTCCTAGAACAACCGATAGAATCCCCTAACTTTCCAGAAATTTCTCCCTGGAAAATTGTCACGGTTCAATTATCGAACAATTCTGAGTTATCCTAACGATTATGTCTTTATCCCGAATCGTTGATCAATTGACTTCCCTGTCACGACTGTGGCAAATTGTGCTAACGGTTTTAATTGGGAGTTGGGGATTACCTGGACTTGCTCAAAGTCGAGTTTTAATCACCCCAAACTTTAGAATCGAGATTGAAAGATTATGCCCCGAAAGTGTAGTCGTGTGCGATCATATTCGGTATGTGGGGACGGATAGAAAAACGGGAAGTTCTATTGAACTGATGGGGAGAACTTATCATACACAAGGCGCTGATGGGGTTACCCCTTCTCGGTTTTTAGGATATATTTTTGAGAATGGAGAATACAAGTATATTCTCTCTCCAGAAGGACACCTGAGAATTTTAGAAGGAGAAACCGTTTTGCTGGAAGAAAAAGGAAAATGGGAATAAGTTGTGTTTTCAAGATTCAGGGTGAGGTAACAGATGACAACTGTATTTGATATTGCGATTATTGGTGCGGGGTTTGCGGGGTTAACAGCCGCTCAACAGTTAAAACAAGCGGGTTATTCTGTGATTGTTTTAGAAAAATCTCGGGGTGTGGGTGGCCGTTGTGCGACTCGACGAGTCTCAGATATTTATGTTGATCATGGAGTGCGGTATTTAGCAGCAACGGGAGAACACACTCAAAATTTGATTGCACAGTTAACAGCCACAAAGGTTTTACAACTGTGGACGGATAAAATCTATGGGTTCAAAGACCATCAACTCCAACAAGTACAACCTCAACCTTGTTATATTGCACCCTCGGGAATGAATTCTGTTGGGAAAGAACTGGCTGTGGGTTTAGAGGTTTGGTTTAATCGTCGAGTGCAAAGATTAACCCCAACTGAGAATAAAACTTGGTATCTCAGTTTAGAAACCACTCACCCAACCGCCACGGAAAAGCCCCAAGAAGTTGAAGCAAAAGCAGTTATTTTGGCAATTCCTGCTCCGCAAGCGTTATTGTTGTTAGAACCGCTAACCTCAAAACTTCCTCTCGACTTTGTTGAACCAGTCCGTTCTGTGGAGTATGATCCTTGTATTACGGTGATGGCTGGATATTCCGAAAGCGAGTTAACCCTTAAAAACTTCCCCGCAAAGGCGATAACGTTTCCCGAACATGAAACTCTCGCTTGGGTGGGTTTAGATAGCAGCAAACGACTCAACCCCCAACAAGCAATTATCGTTGTTCAAAGTTCGGCTAAATTTGCAGAATATTATCTTGATACAACCGACTTACAACCCGTTGGGGAATTGTTGTTAAAATCGGTATCTGATTCTTTGTCTTTGGGAAATGCTGAATGGATGCAGGTTCATCGCTGGCGTTATGCCTTTTGTCGGAAATCTTTATCGGTTTCTTGTTTAACCACAACTATTCCTTTACCCTTGGTTTGTTGCGGAGACTGGTGTGGGGGAAATGACAATATCGAAACGGCGTTAATGTCTGGGAAAGCTGCGGTGATGTTTTTTCAAGATTAATCTTCTCAGGGAAATTCCGTCGAAAATTGCGAGCGTCAGAAATAACCACGATTTGAATTCTAATCACCCCTCAAAACTTGAGTTTATAGGCGCGCACATTTTCCCATGGTATAAATATAGCATTGATGAGAAATTTTGTCAAGGGATTTCCGATGGAATTTCCAGGCGATCGCATTTACAGTGAACAGTTAACAGTGACCAGTTTTACAGTTAACAGTGATAAATAATAATTGCTTATTGCCTTTTGCCTTTAATAACTGATAACTGTACAAAACTGTTGCGTTGTCAACTAAAAGAAACAACAATCACAACTCCCACAGGAATCGGAACTTCCGCAACAATCACAACTCCCACAAGAATCGGAACCTCCGCAACAATCACTATTTCCACAATCACCTGAATCACAACCTGAATTGGATAAACAATCCAGTCCGTCGCATCCGCATTCAGCTAAATCACAGGCTTCGTCACCACTGAAATTCTTTTCATCGGCTTGGCGTCGTTTATTTTGATTTTTGTTAGCATCCTGAGACGCCTTAAGAATCTGATTGGCTTCCCGACAGTCTGCAAACCGTTGACGGGAAGCTTTCACCGCCTCAGAAAACCCCGCTTCTCCCAACACTCGTTTAACGTATTGCGAACAAGATTCTCCCCCGTAGAGGACTCGATGGGCGCAAGCAAAACCCTTGTAAGGTGATAAATACTTTTGGTAGCCGGAACCTCGTTGCGATCGCGAAATCAACACCTAATCGGTGGACATCTTTTCCTGCGGTAGAACTAACCATGTCGGTTCCAAGTTGTCAAATACTTTTGTATTTAGACTACCCAAAGCGATCGCGAAGTTAACACCTAAATTAACACCCAATCGGCGCACACCTTTTCCCACTGTATAACTTACCATGTCGGTTAAAACTTGTCAAATGTTGGTGTAATTAAACTACCGAAAGCGATCGCCGGATTTCCGATGTTTACCAAATGTAGCGATAAATATTACGCAGTGTTAAGCACTATTGCAATGTATCACAAGTCTAAAAATTCAGCGTCCGTGGTTCCTTTATCCGTGATACCATCTGACCTGATAACAATGAGAGAGATAGGAGAAAACCTGTGACGCTACGGGTTGCTGTTGTCGGTTCTGGCCCCGCTGGGTCTTCGGCCGCTGAAACATTAGTTAAAGCTGGAATAGAAACCTACTTATTTGAACGCAAACTCGATAACGCCAAACCCTGTGGCGGCGCCATTCCCCTGTGTATGGTGAGTGAGTTTGACTTACCTCCGGAAATTATTGATCGGCGGGTAAGAAAAATGAAAATGATTTCTCCATCTAACCGCGAAGTTGATATTAATCTCATAAACGAAAACGAATATATTGGGATGTGCCGTCGGGAAATTCTCGATGGTTTTATGCGAGATCGGGCGGCTAAATTAGGAGCTAACCTCATTAATGGTACGGTTTATAAACTTGATATTCCGACCCAGAAAAATGAAGCTTATACCCTCCACTATACCGATCATTCGGAAGGAAATAGTCGGGGTACTGCGAAGACTTTAAAAGTCGATTTAGTCATCGGTGCAGATGGGGCAAATTCTCGGGTTGCCAAGGCAATTGATGCAGGCGATTACAATTATGCGATCGCGTTTCAAGAACGAATTCGCATCTCTGACGAGAAAATGGCTTATTATCAAGACCGGGCAGAAATGTACGTCGGTAATGATGTTTCTCCCGACTTCTATGCTTGGGTATTTCCGAAGTATGATCACGTTGCGGTTGGTACCGGAACCATGAAGGTGAACCAAGCGATGATCAAACAGTTACAAGCTGGAATTCGCGCCCGTGCTGCTCATCGTATCGAGGGTGGTAAGATTATTAAAGTAGAAGCCCATCCTATCCCCGAACATCCCCGTCCTCGTCGGGTTGTCGGTCGGGTGGCGTTAGTGGGAGATGCAGCCGGAACCGTTACGAAGTCTTCCGGAGAAGGTATTTACTTCGCGGCTAAGTCGGCGAGGATGTGTGCGGAAACGATTGTCGAAATGTCGAACAATGGTGCTAAAATTCCCACCGAAGATGACCTGAAAATTTATCTCAAACGTTGGGATAAACAGTATGGTATGACTTACTTGGTGTTAGATATTCTTCAACGGGTATTCTACCGAACTGATGCGACTCGCGAAGCGTTTGTGGAAATGTGTTCTGACCTGGATGTTCAGAAGATGACGTTTGACAGTTATCTGTACAAAACAGTTGTTCCTGCTAACCCCTTAGTTCAGATGAAGATTACCGCTAAAACGGTTGGAAGTCTGTTAAGAGGTCATGCGTTAGCGCCTTAAGTTTTCGATTAATATTGTATTATAAAATTGCCCGGTTTATTGACAATATAAATCGGGTTTTTTTGTAGGGTGCATCAGATTTTTAAAGTTAATAATAGGAAAAATAATCTTTTATCTGATGCACCCTACAGGTTTGACTAATCCTTAATACCAAATTTTTGGTACAACATTTTTCTCAAAATATTGCTACTACGCTCTACAAATTCATCCTCAGTTTCATTTTCTAATGGTTCACCAATAGAATCACTAAATTTTGAGATAATTGCCAACATCCGTAATTTTACAGAGTTCATTTTATAAAATAAATACAATCAATATTTTGTCAATATTTTAGTTGTAATTATCGTTATTTTAAAACAACATTAACATCCAACTCACCCAAAAGTAATTCACTCCACAAAACTATAGTTACTTATTGGTAGGGTGCATCAGACCCAAATTGATTGTATATATCATTAACTTCAAAATCTGATGCACCCTACAGACTATAATAGAGGTTGGTATCCAAACCAATCCATTCATGTCTAGACCCACCTTTTATATCGCGATCACCAATCATGGATTTGGTCATGCAGTCCGCGCCGCTTCTGTCGCCGCCCAAATTCAACAACTGTGTCCTGATAGCCTGTTAATTCTCGTCACAACCGCCCCTCGTTGGTTGTTAGAAACCTATATCGAAGGTGACTTTATCTTGCGTCCTCGGGCGTTTGATGTGGGTGTAATTCAACCCGATAGTTTAACGATGGATAAAGCCGCCACCTTAGAAAAATTACAAGAAATTCACAAAAACCAAAACTCAATTATCGCCGGAGAAGTTAACTTTATCCGTCAAAATCGAGTTGATTTAGTCTTTGCTGATATTCCCCCGTTAGCCGCTTCTATTGCAAAAATAGCTGGAATTCCGGGTTATATGATGAGTAACTTTGGCTGGGATTTTATCTATCGAGATTGGGGCGGAGAATTTATTGAAATTGCCGATTGGGTTGGGGATTGTTTTAGTGAATGCAATGGCTTATTTAGACTTCCCCTCCACGAAAATATGAGTGCTTTTCCCCATATTACTGATGTGGGTTTAACGGGGGGAAATCCGCGTTATGATTTGGATACACTCCGAGAAGATTTTCAAATTAACAGCGCACCCGAAAAAACAATTCTCCTCACCTTTGGCGGATTTAGTTTAGCTAAAATCCCCTATGAAAACTTAAATAAATTCCCCGATTTCACCTTTATCACCTTTGATAAAAATGCCCCTAAACTCCCCAACTTAATCTCCGTTCAAACTCAAAAAAATCAAGTCAAAAGTTTAATAGATTATACCCATATCCGCCCCGTTGATTTTATGCCAATCTGTGGACGAGTTGTTTCTAAACCCGGGTTTAGTACCTATTCTGAAGCGATGCGGTTAAATATTCCAATTGTAACGTTGTCGAGAGATGGGTTTGCAGAAGCCGAACTTTTATTAACAGGATTACAAAATTATAGCTATCATCAAATTTTAACCTCTGCACAATTTTTTGAAAGTAATTGGGAATTCCTGCAACACCCGTTAAGCCCGCCTCGCTTGTCTGATACTTTGGATAAAACCGGAAGTGAAACGATTGCCCAAATGCTTGTAAATGTCGTGAAAAGCGGGTTGAAAAACTAATTTTGATCAATCATCCCGAAAAGCACAAATAAGCCGAGAAAATGAACCTAGCCCAATATTCAGGAGTTGAGTAAAATGGATGTCGAAATCTATGTTTTAGTTGATACTTCAACTGCTTTAACAAAAGTAGATATTTTTCAGTCTGAGACTGATGCAGTTTCCGAGAAAAACAAACGAGAAAATCCTGATAAAGTGGAAGTATTCAAGAAAAAAATTACGGTTTCTACCCAATAAAAGTTATTCAATAAAGTCTCAAGATTAATACTTATTAAAGTCAGAAAATTAAGGCATAATTCCCAATACCAACGGCTCAAAATAACATTCTCTGATCAATCTTGTCTCCAACCTCTGGTGGACTCTCAGTATAGCGCTACGCGCTAGGGAATAGGGAACAGGGAACAGGGAACAGCAGACTATGAAAGGGTTTCAGAATTTAGAAATGTCCTAACCAATTTGCGTAGTGCTATAGAATGGTAATTGCTAGGGTCAGTTGTCTAGATTAATATTTCCATTAAATAAAAAAAGAAAGGGAATTATCGGATAATCTTATCCTAATCTTCCTTTCTTTTCTGAAAAACGAATGATTTTTCGAGTTTTAACGATTAGATTCTCTGATGTTTCTAAGTATAAAGCTCGCCCACATATTCTTCATAACCATTGTATAAAAGGGTCGGTTGTTCTTCCCAAGTAAAACTCGGAGCATTGCTAACAATTCGTTCCGTGGCTTGTGACCATCTTGGATGAGGAACATTGGGGTTAACATTGGCTTCAAAGCCATATTCATTGGGAGCCAATGTATTCCAAAAAGTAGCCGGTTGTTTGTCTAGAAATTCAATTTTGACAATCGATTTAGCCCCTTTAAATCCATACTTCCAGGGAATCACCATCCGTAGGGGAGCGCCGTTTTGTTTGGGTAAAGTTTTCCCATAAATTCCGGTAGCAAAAAAGGCGAGGTCATTTGCCATTTCTTCAATTCTTAATCCTTCTGCATAAGGCCAAGGATAATTGACCGCCCAAAAACCGGGGCCAGTGGTAATTTTCGGGTCATAAAATGAACTAAACCGCACAAATTTCGCGTCAGATGTCGGTTCAACATCTTCTAAAAGTAACCGCATGGGAAACCCCACCCAAGGCACAACCATCGCCCAGGCTTCTACACACCGAAAACGATAAATTCGTTCCTCAAAGGGAAACTTTTTTTGGATGTCATCAAGGTCATAAGTTTGGGGATTTTTAACCAGTCCTGCAACTTCAACTTGCCAATTTTCGGTCGGTAAAGCTTGAGCCGCTTTCCAAATTGATTTAGACCCTCCAAACTCATAATAGTTATTATATTGAGTGGCAAATTCTGGGCTAGTTACCTGCCCGACATCAGAAAACTGGGGATTTTGAGATAAATTAGAATAGGGAGTCAGTTCATCTAATCCCGGTTGAGTGGAGATAGCAGAAGTGCGATTGCAACCCGCTAGGGGTAGAGTCGTTGCACCTAAGCTTGCCCCAATTAGACTTTTTAGAAAACGACGACGATTGAGAAAAGTTGATTCAGGAGTGATCAACCGCTCGGGAAGTTCCCAAGATTGAGGGATGCGAATTAAAGCCATTGGAGAAGTGGGTCAGTACAAATCATTAAGTGACCTTCTTATTTTAACGATTGAAATGGGTAGCCTCGGCTATACCCTCCGATTTTCCCGTGATATAATCGCAGAAGAAGTTAAAATTCGGAAATTTCAACCGATTGTCAGGAAAAAACCCCTACCGTTAAAAGCTTTGAACTTTCCAAATTCCAAGGCTGAACCCGTGTTATCGACTCAATCTTCCCACTGGACAATTGATTAAAGGGGTAGCAAAACACTAAACGGATTCTGCCTGGGATCAATCTTCACATCTATACTGTTGAGGAGGGTGTGGGGATGTCAAGATAGTATAGACAGACTTAACGACTTGCCAGTTATGAGTTACTGCATTAATCCCAACTGCAAACATCCCCAAAATTCCGCTCACCATAGCTTATGCCAGAGTTGTGGGTTCAGTTTAAGGCTTAAAGATCGCTACCGCATCATTAAAGTCTTGGGTCAAAGTATTACCAGTAGAACGTTTTTGGCAGTCGATGAAGATCAACCGTCCAAATCTCGCTGTGTGATCAAACAGTTCCGACATCGCGATCAGTCCCCTTCTGCCTCAGGCGATGGTGATGCAGTTAACCTCAGACTGGTTCCTCTCAATCCGGTTTCAGCATCAGAGTTAGAACGATTAGGAAAACATATTGCTGTTCCTGAGTTGTGGGCATCTTTTGGCCAAGATGATTATCACTACTTTGTACATGAGTATATTTCGGGTGGCAACCTGGGATGTGAACTCGATGATGATGGCATTTTTCGAGAAGCTCAAATTTGGCAGTTGCTCAATGATGTTTTACCGACGTTAGAATTTATTCACGAAAATAATGTCGTTCACGCCGATATTAAACCCGAAAATCTGATTCGACGTTCTCCATCTGCTTTTGAGAGTTCGGAGATAGATGAACCCGAAATTGCATTGGTTGATTTAGCCAGCGCCATTTATCCAGAAGACACGGTGATCTTCGACGAAAATCGTCAAGGTTCAGCCGAATATTCAGCCCCCGAACAACTGCATCAACAAGCCAGTCCGAGTAGCGATCTCTACAGCTTAGGGGTGACTTGCTTACACTTGATGACTCAGGTTTCTCCTTTTGATTTGTATGATGTCAAATCTGAGACTTGGGTCTGGCGAGATTATCTCAAATATCCCGTCAGTCGGCGCTTGGGACGGATACTCGATAAGTTGGTTCAGCGTCATCCGGCTAAACGTTATCAGTCAGTCACAGAGGTGATGGCCGACTTGAAAACTAGCCAAGTTCTTGCACTCAATACCCTATCGGCTCAACAAAAATTGATGCTGACCGCCTGGGGAGGGGCGGTGGTGGCGATCGCTTCTCTGATTTTGAGTTCTATCCCCTCCAACGTCTCGCGGATGTCTTCCCAGTCTCCTGAACCCGTTGATCGTGTACCCGATACTCGCGCATTCCCGCCGGAGATGAAACGCATTCCCCCGCAACTGAAAAATACTCCGGCAGTCCGCACCTTGATGCGAAGTTTTAGTC
>Ga0207419_1000763_pt1 | contig 26978 bp, 24 predicted proteins | sample ElkSloMetagenome_4_FD_184723 | JGI IMG/M metagenome (GOLD analysis project Ga0207419, IMG submission 184723) | Hot spring microbial communities from Elkhorn Slough, Monterey Bay, USA - MD2A (version 2) | ecosystem: Environmental > Aquatic > Marine > Intertidal zone > Estuary: Microbial mat ... | reverse complement strand
GGCTCGGTTGGCGTAGCCCAACATTAAAATTTCTTTGGTCTGTCTATCTTGCACGATCACGGGCAGTAGACCACCTCGTTTTTCAAAATTCAATGCAAGCTTTTGTGTTTCTTCTATGTTCATTTTAAAGTTCATTCAATCCCAAAAGTCTTCCAAGAAGCTTTAGGGAAGTGTTCTTTGTAAGATTTGAGTTTGGCGATCAGGCCGGTATCTATTTTTTGATGTTCCGAATCCTTTAAATGCTGCAACTCAAAATAATAGCCCCAAAACTGTATAAAAGGTTCTTTGGCATTTTTAATAATTTCTAGGTTTGCAACATCAAGGTTTTTGCAATGGCCATCTATAAAGTTTTGGTTAATGCTTTCTAATAGAGCCAATTCAACTTTGCCATCTTCGCCTTTGCTCAGTAGTCTTTGCAGCCGCTTTCTATCGGTAAAAAAAGACCCTGATTTTTCGGGCAGGGTAGTGGCTAAAAACAAAAGCAGGGAAATAAAACCCGAAAAGGCCAAAAAGCTATTGAATTCGCTGTTCTGTAAAGAAAAAATAACGAACAACAAACAGCCAAAGATTACAGAAAACAAAGGCCCCCCAGCGACGACCCAAGCAAATTTCTTTCTAATATCTAGGTGTTTTTTTGTGGGAGAAGTGGCTGCAATGCCACCAAAGTATTGCATGTCTTTATTGAAAAATAGCTTGAGTCTGCCTTGTCTTCTTTCTATGCCCAAAAAGCCAACGGCAAAGAGTTCTACCTTAAAACCTTGAACGATTCCCATAAAAAGATGCCCAAATTCGTGCAGGCCTATGGCAAAGAAAACGGCAAAAATTAAAGAAGGCACCATGATTAATGGGTTATCGTAGGCGTAAATCTTTGCAATCACTTCTTTGGTGATTAAAGAGTAACCGACCCAAACTGCAGCCCCTCCTAAAAGTAAACCAATAATACCTTGTTTGATGATTGTTTTGTACATGTATACTATGTAATTCAGGCGAAAAGAGAGCTATTAAAGCAAATCATTTTAAATAGCCAATTGTTTCTTAATTCCTTCCCCTATAAACCACCCCATCTTTCATTACAAATACCTCTTCTCTCAGGGCATTTAGTTATGATCGGATAATTTTATTTCACTTTTTAAGCAATCACTTCCTCCCTTGGCTTGCCTAAAAATTCACAGTCTTTTAAATCTTGCATGCTTTTAAAAGCGATAGGAACTTTGTCATACTCAAAGCATTCCTGTAAAGTCATGGTGTAGTTATTATCGCCCATGCTCAAGTCCACATCGCGCATACTTACTTGGCAGGGGTGTTCATAGCCGCAGGCGTGGGTAATTTCGAGCACTTCCTTTCTAAAAGTTTTCACATAATAAGAAAAGCGCTCAGATTTTAGAGTAGGATCAACGCCGGCTTGCAACCATTTGTTTTGTGTAGCAATGCCAGCCGGACAGCGGTTGGTGTGACAGACTTGTGCCTGTATGCAACCAATGGACATCATGGCCTCGCGGGCTACATTTATCAAATCAGCGCCCATGGCCATGGCTTTAAGCGCATTAGCGGGCAAGCCTAATTTACCCGAAGCAATGAATGTAATGTCGTCTGCCAATTCCATCTTACCAAAGATTTTGTACACATTGGCAAAGGCATAATTAAATGGGAGTGCCACATGATCGGCAAATGCAGGAGGTGCAGCTCCGGTTCCTCCTTCGCCGCCATCTACTGTAATAAAGTCAGGGCCTTTGCCTGTTTCTTTCATAATGGTGGCCAATTCTTTCCACATATCTAATTTTCCAACGGCTGCTTTAATGCCAACTGGCAGGCCGGTAGCTTCTGCAATGTTTTCTACAAATTGCACCATTTCTTTTACATTGGAAAAAGCACTGTGGTATGCAGGAGAAACCACATCCTTGCCCATCGGGATATGTCTAATTTCTGCGATTTCTTTGGTAATTTTTTTAGCGGGCAAAACTCCACCTTTGCCCGGTTTGGCACCCTGTGAAAGCTTCAACTCAATCATTCTGATGTAAGGATGCTTTTCTACCAATTCTACCAATTTATCCATACTAAAATTGCCCTCATCATCGCGCACGCCAAAATAAGCCGTACCGATATGAAAGACTACATCAGCACCATTCTGATGGTATCTTGAAAGACCGCCTTCGCCAGTATTGTGGTAGCAGCCTACCTTTAAAGCACCTTTGTTTAGGGCAGCTACCGCATTGGCAGAGAGCGAACCAAAACTCATAGCCGAAATATTGATAATAGAATAAGGCCGGTAAGGTTTGGCCCGATTGTGCGCTTTGCCGATGACCTTGGCACAAGGTACAAAATAAGGATCCGTGTAATTTACATGCCCCGGCTTGGAGGCATAAGGAAACATACTCGGGTTGATGAACACATGCCCTGGCGAAGCCAAATCTTTATCGGTTCCAAAGCCTTGGTAATTGTTTTCTCTTTTGGAGGATGCGTAAATCCAAGAACGCTCGCTGCGGTTAAAGGGCAGTTCTTCGCGGTTATTGGCCACAATGTATTGCCTAAGTTCTGGGCCGATGGTCTCCAGCATGTACCTAATGTGCCCAACTACAGGGTAATTGTGTTTAATGGTGTGCTTTTTCTGTACTATATCGTGTATGGCAATAACAACTATCGCAAAAATTAATAGGTGGAAAAATATGGAAATGCCACTTAATGCTTCAAAGTAATTGATAATAACCTGCATAAAAAAAGATTAAAAAAATCAGGACTTGTTGAAAAGCAGTTCTCTAAAAAGACTACCTGTTATGGATGAAATTCCACCCACGATACCGCCTACTAAAGCAGTGATGAGTATGAGCAAAATGGTATTGGGCAAAGTAAAGAGTTCTGCAATTTGTTTGCTCAAAATAGATTGATTTTGAATATCTATAATGAGGGCATGGACAAACCAAAGAATAAAAATGCCTAAGAATCCCGCCAAAAAGTTTTGCATAACAGATCCTCCGTTTATAAAAACAACCACAAAGCAAACCAAAGCAATACTCCACCAAGGTAGTATCATGCCTAAAAGCCAACCAAAAAATAAAATAAGAACGATTTTGATGCTCAAATTCATAGTTTCAATATCTATTTATAATCTTGTAGTAATATTATTAAAAATTGGTGGAGGAAAAAATTATCAATATCAATATCAATTATTTAATTCTGAAACGATATTTAAGAAATCACTCTTATTAACCCTCGATACTATGCCTAGCAAAAACAGAAGAACCGAACAACTGAAAGCATTTGAAAGATTGTTAGATATTATGGACGATTTGCGGGAAAAATGCCCTTGGGATAGAAAACAAACCATGGAGTCGCTCAGGCATTTGAGTATAGAAGAAGTGTATGAACTCTCTGATGCCATTTTAGAAAACGATATGGAGGAGGTGTCAAAGGAGTTGGGCGACCTCGCTTTGCATATTGTCTTTTATGCCAAAATTGCCTCAGAAACCAATGCCTTTGATATAGCTGACGTACTCAACCAAATTTGCGAGAAGTTGATCAGGAGACATCCGCATATTTACGGAGATACTGAGGTTGCTTCAGATGAAGAAGTGAAGCAAAATTGGGAACTCATCAAACTAAAAGAAAAAGGCAATAAGAGTACATTGGGCGGTGTGCCTACTTCTTTGCCTGCTATGGTTAAGGCAGTTAGGATACAAGATAAAGCTCGGGGCGTGGGCTTCGATTGGGAGAAAAAGGAACAAGTGTGGGAGAAAGTAGAAGAAGAGATGCAGGAGTTTAAGGCTGAGTTTAATGTTGAAAATGGTAATGAAATCAAGCAGGAAAAGGCAGAGGCAGAGTTTGGCGATTTGCTTTTTTCCTTGGTCAATTACTCGCGTTTTATAGGCATCAACCCAGAAACTGCATTAGAAAAGACCAATAAGAAATTTATCAAGCGCTTTAATTACTTAGAAAGCGAATCTAAAAAAGACGGAAAAGAATTGGGGAAGATGAGTTTGGCAGAAATGGATGAATACTGGGAGAAAGCCAAAAGATTACCTTAAACATCTTGTAGCGATTTATTTAAACAGCAATTTCTATATTTCAACGAGGTATTGACTGAATCCAAGGAAATATTTTAAGGTGAGTTTTGAGGGAGATTAAATTTGATTCAAATTATTGTCTTATTTTAAATCTTAATCAAATACACCTTGGAAAATCTCAACTTTTTCGAAAAATATTCGGAAACCGCTGCCGAGTTGATCATGACCTATGCACCAAAAGTTTTGCTTGCTATAGTGGTGCTTCTTGTAGGCCTCAGAATTGTAAACGTAATTATTTCTATGATTGGCAAGCAATTGTCAAAGTCAAAAATCGACGAAACCCTTAAACCTTTTATCACCCACCTCTTGTCTTGGTTGCTCAAGATCATGCTGTTTATTAGTGTAGCCTCTATGGTGGGTATAGAAACCACATCTTTTGTAGCAGTTTTGGGTGCTGCAGGTTTGGCAGTAGGTTTGGCCCTGCAAGGTACATTGGCCAATTTTGCAGGTGGAGTGCTTTTACTATTGTTCAGGCCCTACAAAGTAGGCGACTTGGTAGAAACCCAAGGCAGGCTAGGCATAGTAAAAGAAGTACAAATCTTTACTTCTATTTTATCCACGCCTGATAATAAAATGGCCATTATTCCAAATGGCGCAATAATGAATGGAGAAATTATTAATTACACGGCTTTGGGTAAAATTAGGGTCGATTTGGTAATGGGTATTTCTTACGGTGCTGACATAAGAAAGGCCAAGGAAGTTTTACTTAATGTAATGCAAGCACATCCCAAGGTTTTGAAAGATCCAGCTCCTTTTGTAGGCGTTCAAGAATTGGGAGACAGTTCGGTAAATTTGGCGGTAAGACCTTTTGCAGAACCCCCTAACTATTGGGATGTCTATTTTGATATTTACGAGCAAGGTAAAATTGCCCTAGACGACCACAACATAGAAATTCCATTCCCGCAAATGGATGTACATATGAAGAATTGATTGATAAATTTCCAGATTTGACGCTAATACATAAATTTGGAAGGCCTCTCTTTAAAGAGAGGTTTTTTTATGCTTAAGTATTCAGCAACTAAAATGAAGCAGGTCAAAAATAAAGAAGCTGGCTTTTTCGAAAAGCAATTGGCCAGAAGATTTAAAACAAAAAGTCTTGTTTTATCGGCAATTACAGGCATATTCTTATTTGTTGGACGAAATTTAGTACAATCATTCTTAATAGGCGGTTCTTGGTTTTTGGATGCATATGAAGTTGTAGTAGAAATTGGTTTGAGCATCTTATTCGGGCTTGGTCAATTCTTTATGTGGAAATGGCAAGGAAGGAAAAAGCATGAAAAAATTACACAAAGGCTTAAAGGAGAAGATTTTATTTTGGCTAATTATGCTTTTTATGCAGATCAAATACACAATTACAGAGGTGTGTTATTTTTAAAACATAGTAGTTTAAATTTTAAAGGCAATTACTACAGCAAAGAAAGGAACATACAAATCGAATTGAGCGACATTAGCAATGTGACCATTCATAAGGTATTTTGGCTAAAAAGAGGGATTAGTGTGCTCGATAAAAAAGGCATCGAGCGACGTTTCCTTACCGAAGAAGCCGGCATTTGGTTAGAAGCAATTCAGCAAGAAATTGATGTAAATTCAAAAAGAGATAATTAAATTTGAAATTTTGTGTGAAATACAGACCAGAAGCTAACAAAATTTCAATAAAACGCAGATGAGTTTAGACGAATTAAGGGAAAAGATAGATGCTATTGACAACCAAATGCTCGAACTATTAAACGAGCGCATGCAAGTGGTTAAGCAGGTAGGCGACTTAAAAAGAGCGAGCAATGCTATTATTTACAGGCCTGAGCGTGAAAAAGCCATTATTGATCGTTTAGAAAGTATAAACAAAGGCTTATTAACACGGCCTGCCATTGAGGCCATCTTTTTAGAAGTTTTTGCCGTAAGCCGAAATATGGAACTCCCCGAGCGCATCGCTTTTCTCGGGCCTGAGGGAAGTTTTACCCACCAAGCTGCCGAGAGTCGCTTTGGCGCCACTAGTGAGTATGTTTCCTTGCGCACTATAAAATCCGTTTTTGAAAGTGTAGATACAGAACGAGTGAGATTTGGAGTCGTGCCAATAGAAAACAACCAAGAAGGTTCTGTAAACGAAACCATAGATTTATTGGGCGAGTTAGACGTTAAAATCGTAGCAGAAATCCCCATGCCCATCCATTTTACCTTTGCCTCTAAAGAAGATAGGATCGATAAAATTGAGAAAATCTACTCAAAGGACATTGCCTTTAGGCAATGCCGTAAGTTTATTCTAGATTATTTTGGAGAAGACATTCCGTTGGTAGAAGTTTCTTCTACTTCTAAAGCGGCCAATCTGGCCCTGGAGCAAGAAGGCACAGCGGCAATTTGTTCACACATAGCTGCTAAATTATATGGCTTACCGGTTCTTTTCGAAAACATAGAAGACAGCCGGAGCAACCATACGCGCTTTTTGATCATAAGCAAGCATTTTAACAATCAAAAAGGGGTAATGGACAAAACCTCTATTTTGCTTAAAACCACTGACAAACCAGGTGCCTTGGCTAGTTTCCTTAAAGAGTTTGAAGATGCAGGCATCAACCTAACTAAGCTAGAAAGCAGACCTGCAAGAGAAGGCGAGAGCTTCAAATATTGGTTTTTGGTGGATTTTGACGGGCACTACAAAGATGATAACGTACAGCAAATCTTTAAGCATCATAAAGAAAGTATTCGTTTTTTGGGCAGCTACGTAAAATTGTGTTAGGTATTGGCTTATTTTATTAGCTAACTGCAATCACTTTCTCATTGGCCAATACATATACCTTGTCTTCGGTCGTAGGCGTAAGTACAGCGGTACCTGTAAATTTTCCGAAGGCCGGTAAAATACCTTGTTTCTTACCAAAGAAAAAACAAGGGAGTTTCATTTTTTGCCTGCCGTTCCCTCTCAGAACGACCGCAGGGTGTATGTGCCCACATATATTGTAAAAAGGAGCCTCTATAGCATTGGGGATCAAAGGTTCATGGGTAAAAAGCAAGCGGTCTATTCTGTATTCAGATTCATACACTTCCATACTTTCCTTTATCAAAGATTTAGTATAGCGATCGTGGTTGCCTGCTACCAATATCATTTTTACCTCAGCGTGCTTTTCTATAAATTCTTTAAAAAGCGCCCACTCACCGTTTAGCTCACTATGAAAAAGATCACCGATTACAAGCAAGCGTTTGGCTTGTGTAAGGGTCAGTAATTCGCTTAAAGTAGTTAAATCGTTTTGATGGATGTTTTTGGAAATAGGAATACCGTGCTTTCTAAAATGAGCAGCCTTGCCTAGGTGCAAATCACTTACTACCAATGTTTGCTGATTTTGAACAAGCATGGCCTTTCTAGCTAGCAGAGTAATTTTTATGTCTTCTATTTGGTGTTGGGTCTTTTCCAATTTGTGTCTTCTTAATAAAACTACTTGAATATTTGCCCAAATTAAAAAACCATCTCCACTTGCAAAGAATAAAAATAAAACTAGTGGCGTTATTAGAATAATTTTTTAATGAACTTGTCTAAAGTAACTGTTTTGTAACAAGGCAAATATCGAAAATCAGGACAAGGTATTTTTTAGCAAGGCATGATCACTGCCATTTCAACGAAATACTAACATCGTGATTTTCACTAAAAGTCAAAGCTGCAATTCCCTGCTATTTACAAGTTCTAGAACGAGAACATATTTCTTTCAAAATAAAACACAGTTTCAGAATGAAATCAAAGATTGTCTTAATTTTTTTGATATTCGCCCACTTAGTGTGTTTGGCGCAAGACAAAAAAAAGTATAAAGAATTTAAGAAAAAGGGCAATTCACATCTTTCGGCTGGCGAGCTCATGAAAGCCAAGAGCGCTTTCGAGATCGCTTTACAAAACAAAGCCGGAGATAAGTATGTGACCCAAAAGTTGAAGGAAGTAAAAAATGCAGTTAAAGTAAAGCACAACGGTTTAATTTCTGCAGCCAACAAAGTTTACGAAAGTGGAGATTTAGATGCAGCCTTGGCAAAATACAAAGAAGCATTACAGTTTGCGCCTAATGACCAATTTACTATTGATAGAATCAATGCCTGTAGCATAAAACCGGGAACCACTTATTTAAAATCCTTTGGTGGCAGAAGCTACGACGAAGGCCGATCCTTGGTCAACCTTGCTGATGGCAGCATAGTGCTAGCGGGTCGTGGTTCACCGGGCTCATCTTCAAATACCGATATGGTAGTAATCAAAGTTGATCGAGATGGTAATAAGGCTTGGGAGAAAAAATTTGGAGGCGAAGAAACCGATGAGGCCCTAGATATAATCTCTACATCTGACGGTAACCTCTTGGTGGTAGGACACTCCGATTCTTACAGCGGAAGCCCGGGTATTAAAGATGTTTTTGCCGTTAAAATCGACGCCTCAGGCAATGAAATCTGGAATAAGACTTATGGTTCTAACGTAACCATAGACGAAGCCAATGCTGCTATTGAAGCTCATGATGGTGGTTATTTATTGGTTGGCCACTCGTTCATCAATGGTTCTTTACAAGTAAACGCCTTTAAGATTGATGAAAATGGCGAGAAGCAGTGGGAAAAATATTTTGGTGGCAGTGCAAGTGAGCAAGGTGCCGATGTAATCAAAACCAATGAAGGTTACATGATTGTAGGCAATACAGAATCTAAAGGAAAAGGCAAATGGGATGTTTGGATGTTGCACATAGACAAAGAGGGCAACGAATTGTGGGATACCACTTTTGGCGGTGGCGACAATGAGACTGCCAACAAAGTAATACAGACCAAAGATGGCGGCTATCTCATTGCTGGTTCAACTTATTCTTTTGCCTATGCGAGCCAAGATTTTTGGATCATTAGAACCGATAAAGAGGGCAATGAGGTTTGGAACAAAGCTTTTGGGGCACTTGCTGCCGAAGAGGCTTTTGGTTTGATTGAAACCAAAGACGGCAATTATGTGGCCGCTGGTTTTCAAGAAGTTTGGGACGAAAAAGAGCAAGCAGTGAGCGATAAGAGCTTTGAAGTGTACATGGTTAAGTTTGACGACAAAGGCGAAAAAATTTGGGAGCGTGCTAATGGAGGAGAAGATGAGCAGCGCGCTTTTGATATTAAAGAAACAGAAGATGGCAGTTTTATGGTAGTGGGCCTCACCAAAGGAAACTCAAGAAAAGGAGTAGATGTGGTTTTGATCAAAGCCAACCAAAGTGGTTTGGTAGCCATCCCAGAGACAGAGGAATAAAAGAAAAGAATTTATAAGTGAAATGGCCTTTGGTAGAAACATCCAAAGGCCGTTTTTTTTATTCTCTTATTTGTCCATTGCCTTGAACCATCCATTTGTAGCTACAAAGCTCGTCTAGCGCCATTGGACCCCTTGCATGGAGTTTTTGGGTGCTAATGCCTATTTCAGCACCCAACTCAAACTGGGCACCATCGGTAAAAGCCGTTGATGTATTGGCATAGACCACTGCCGCATCAACTTGATTGAGAAAATAAGCGATATTGTCTGGGTTTTCCGAAATGATGGCCTCACTGTGTTTGGATGAATACTTTCTGATGTGTTCTGTGGCTTCTTCTAATGAATTGACCGTTTTAATGGCCATTTTATAAGCTAAAAACTCGGTACCAAAACTCTTCTCATTGGCTTTAAAAAGCAGTTCTTGTACATAAACTTCGCTTAATACTTTATAAGATGCCTCATCGGCGTAAATCCTTACATTTTTTTCTTGCAGGCCTTGGGTTATAGAAGGTAAATCGGCCAAACGTTTTTGATGAATGATCAAACAGTCTAGGGCATTGCATACGCTAACTCTTCTTGTTTTTGCATTTAAAATGATGGGCACACCTTTAGCCATATCGGCGAACTCATCGTAATAGGTATGTACTATGCCCGCACCTGTTTCAATTACTGGAACTTTTGCATTATCCCTTACAAAGTTGATCAGCCCTTGGCTGCCCCTAGGTATGATGATATCCACAAAGCCTACTGCGTGTAAAAGTTCTTGCGTAGCGCTTCTATCAGGAGGTAGTAACTGAACTATGTCAGTTGAAATGCCTTCTGAGTTCAATACGTTATAAATGAGTTCAACTATTGCTTTGTTTGACGCCTCGGCATCCGAACCGCCCTTTAATATACAGGCATTTCCAGATTTTAAGCAAAGCGAAAATACATCGAAAGTAACATTGGGCCGTGCCTCGTAAATTATGCCGATAACGCCAAGCGGAACACTAACTTTATCGAGATTTAATCCGTTTTCTAGCTTTTTAGATAAGAGTTTTTTACCCAATGGGCTAGGTAGGGCGGCAACTTTTCTAATATCATTAGCTATGTCTTTAATGCGTTTTTCAGTGAGCTTTAGGCGGTCGTACTTTGGGTCGGTGTTGGGCATTTTCGCCAAATCTTTGGCGTTGGCCTCTAACAATTCTTGAGTGGCAGATTCGGCTGTATCTGCCAGTTTTAACAAGAGCGTATTGATTTCTTGAGCTTTAAGACCATTTAAATAATAGCTACCATTTTTGGCGCTTTCCAGTTGTGCTTGTACAGATTTCATAAAGCATCTATTTCATTTAGGTACAGATAATCGTAATGTACCATCGGTTTTACATTTTTTTTCTTGATGATTTTTTTTGCATGATCTGAAGAATAGGCACTAATACCCAAGGCTATTTCCATATCATCCTCATTATAAATACTGATAATATCGCCTTTTTTAAATTCTCCTTTTACGGCAACCATGCCCACTGCCAGTAAACTATTGGCCTTTTTTGAGAAAAGTGCCTCTTGTGCCCCTCTGTTCACGATCACTTGTCCTTTGCTATAGGCATTAGAACTGGCCACCCACTTTTTTACATTGGATGTATTTTTAGTAGCAGGAAAATAGGTGCCCGGCTTGTTTTCTATAGGCTCGCCGTACAGCTTGTGGATAATTGCTGATTTTTTGCCGTGGGCAATGTGCACATGTATACCGAGATTGGCCACTTTTATGGCGTTTCTGCATTTTGTGATCATCCCTCCGCGACCAAACTCAGATTTTTGGGTAACCACATAATGGTTCACCTCTCTTGCGTTTCCTTTAAATTCTTTAATAAGCTGTGAAGCAGGATTTTTAGGGTCTCCCGTGTATACACCATCTACATTGCTCAAGATAAAGAGCGCATCTGCATTGAGCATGGTGGCCACGAGTCCTGCCAATTCGTCATTATCAGTAAACATCAGTTCAGTAACTGAGATTACATCGTTTTCATTAACTATAGGTACTATATTGTTCTCCAATAAAACACTAAGGCAATTCTTCATATTTAAATAGTGTTTCCTGTCTCTAAAGTCGCTTTTGGTGACCAATACCTGGGCACAATGCAGCCCTGCTCTTTGAAAATGTACTTTGTAAAGTTCCATCAACTTTACTTGGCCCAAAGCAGAAAACAACTGCTTTTGTGCCACAGCGCCTGTGTTTTGCTTTATTTTAAGCATGCCCCTACCGGCGGCTACTGCACCTGAAGAGACCAAGATTACCTGCGTGCCTTCCCTTTTTATTTGAGAAACCTGTTCTACTATGTGCGCTAGGGCCTGTACATCGGAGAGTCCCTTTTGATCTGTAAGCACATTAGAACCAATTTTTATAATGATTCGATTATATTTATCAACTTTCGACTCCAAATTAAAAAAATGTTTACTAGAATTGCTCACCTAAAAAATCTGTGTAAATCTATTAAAGAAGGATTACAAATGAACTTTTAAAACATACATATTTGTTTACAGCCTTTGAACAGCACACACTAATAAAGAAGGCTACAGCACACCAAATATGAAAAAATTTTTATGCCGCACATCAGTACGAATCAGCACATGTTCAATTCTTTGCTTTTTATTTTCCCATGTTAATGTTGTAGCCCAAAACACGGTAAATTGGCTTCAGAGAGAGTTTTGCCAAACAGGTTTAAAAAATATGGCGCCTAGCAAGGGTATCTCTTTTGAGCGTGTCTCTGTGCCAGAATACAGATTGAGTTCCTCCTCTTCAGAAGATGCCATTGGCAATGCCAGTTCAGAAGTAGAGCATCAAAGGAAAATAAAATTAGCCCTTAGAGCCCCCCTTTGGAATTCGCCGGGCTTAAAGGCAGTAATCGGTTTTAAATACCAAAATGAAGAAATCGAAATTGATGATCTAGACGAGCAGGATTACAATTTACACAGGAACATAGGTAGCCAAAACATGAAGGTTATCGGTACAAACCTTATTTTGCTCAAGCCTTTCCGTACCAATAAATATTTAGTGGTGAGAGGTGCTATGAGCTACAACGGGGCTTACAAAAGCTTAAAAGAAGTAAACAGTAATTATTTAAACTACAGCGTTTCTGCCTTATTGGGTATCAGAAAAAATGCCGATACTGAGTTTGGCTTCGGTTTGAGTTATTCTAACACATTAAATGTAAACAGCATTTACCCGGTTGTGCTCTATAACCACAACTTTAACGAGCATTGGGGCATAGAAGCTTTGCTACCGAAAAGGGCTGCTCTTAGGTATAACTTTAACCATAAATCATTGGCTTTGGCCATTATGGAGTTAGATGGTAGCAGGTACTATATTCCCGGTGTGGAGTTGAGTGAAAATAGGATAGAAGACCTGAGAATGGAGGTATCTGAGATTAAGTTTGGTTTCTCTTATCAACGTCAGATATTCTCATTACTTTGGGCCAGTGTTGATGCCGGTTATCGCAAAAACATAGGTTTTGACTTTAATCGCTATTTCTCTGATAACAACAGAGATACCATTGTATCATCTGACATTCCCGCTGGTATTTATGCTGGAATTACTTTGTTTATAACCCCACCGAGCATGGGCAAAAAATAAGAGCTGGTTAACCTACACCAACTCTTTGTATATTATGGCATTTACCTACCTGATAGAAAGCAGCTTTTGTGCTCTTGAGTGGTCTAGATTAGGAACTGTAATGGCATTATAATGCTGCATAACCAAAACCTTGTGTGCCGTTACCTCTAGGTTCAAATTATATTTGTACACAAAATCCCTGATTTCAAAAGGATAATCCCAAGTGATTCTCTTCAAAATCTTGTCTTCAAATTGATTAAAGGGAACCAGTTCGTTTTCGCTTCTTATAAAAAAGTCGTAGTTTTCTTCTGTTAAAGATAGCTCTACTTTAAAAAGCGCTAGATTCTTTAACTTGCGGTAAACGGGGTATCTGCCTTCCACTATTACTTCGAAGAGGTGAGGCTTCTCATCAATGTAATCCATTACAAAATATCTTTGTATGCCCAATTCGTAATCTTCAAACTGAAAGGCTGCCACATCTTCTAACCTGAATTTTTTTTCATATAGCGTAGATTTGTACTTGATTTTATCTAAGCCTGCCTCAAAAGAAAGCTCTCCTGTAATAGAAAGATTATTTTTTAAAGTGATGGAACCTTCGTGCCAAAAGTCTTGGGCTAAACCTACTTGAAGCAAACCGAATAGAGAAAATATCAAAGAAAATGAACGCAACATGGTAAGGCTATTTAGTTTAAAAAATTGAAAATCTTAGAAAAAGTCCGTTTAAAAGCAGACATTTTCATTTTAAACTCGCCTTATTTAAAAGTATTACGTCAATTTCTTAAAAATTGAGAAAAGCTTTACACTCCACTTTTTTTATGGTACAATAATGGTAAAGACGGGCAGATGGCTGGCATTATTTCTTGCCTACTATCTCATATACCAGAATTTTTTCTTTTTTACCCTTTACGGCTATGGGTTGCCAAGCCTTAGCATCAATTACCGATTCCACTTTATTGTAAACTTCCTTACTGATCAAAATAGAATTGGGCTTGTCTTTGGTAAGCATTTCTATCCGCTTGCCTGTATTAACAGTATCGCCAGTAACAGAATACTCGATTTTGTCTTCTGAGCCTAAATTACCTGCCACTACTTCTCCAGAGTTAATGCCAATGCCCATACCTATGGGTTCTGCCAGTTTGTCTTTGTAAAGCTCATTGAGTTCGGCTAACTTTTCCATCATTTCTATGGCGCAAAACACAGCGTTCTCTTCATTGTTAGAGTAGGCCACGGGCGCTCCAAAAACTCCGAAAATTTCATCTCCTACAAATTGGTTTACGACTCCATTGTGCTTTTTCACCACTTCGGTCATTATAGAGTAGTAGTTGTTCAAAAAAGACACAACCTCTTTTGGAGTAAATACTTCACTCATACTCGTAAAGCCGCGTATGTCGCAAAAAAGTACTGTGATATTTCTGATTTCACCTTCAAAAATGGAGTCTCCTGTGTTGCTCAAGGCTTTTTGTACAACCTGTTCGGGTACGTATTTCATAAAGAGTTTAAGGGTCCTTTCTTGCTCTTGTACCTTTACTTGTAGTTCATCTACCAAAGACTTATTCTTGATTTGCAGATTATAAAGCGTTCGGGCGTTCTCTATGGTCATGCGCAGTTCATTCTCATCCCATGGTTTGGTTATGTATCTAAATACCTTACCCTTGTTAATGGCATCTATTATTGCCTCCACATCGCTAAAGCCGGTAAGTATCATCCTGATAACATCGGGGTAGGCAGGCAATACTTTTTCTAAGAATTCAACGCCTGTCATCTCGGGCATGCGCTGATCGCTAATAATCAGCTGTACATCATTCTCCTTTAAAACTTCTATGGCCTCTTTTCCACTAATTGCCGTAAGTATATTGTATTCTCTTCTAAATGCAGCCCTAAAACTAATCAGGTTTTGCTGTTCATCATCTACGTAGAGAATTGTAAAGTTTTTATCCATTTTATGAGTAGGTGTACTTCAAGTTTAAAAAACTTTGGTATGCTTATTTTAAAAAGTAAAGTATTGGTTTTTTGAAAATCGCTCAATTGCCAAAAAACAATCTCGATGTTATCTATACGGCAATTGATTTAAATGTATAGCAAAAATCATTGAAAATTATGTGCATGCTGAGATTTTTTGCAATCACTCACATTAAGCCCAAATACAAGATACATAAAATGATGGTTATATGATTTTGCCTTCAGCAACTTTGATTCAATATTAAAGAAATTCTGATTTTTTAGAGAAAATCATTTTAAAATATGCTTTAATCTATTGATATAGTCGAGTTAAAATAAGATATTGTAGGTAGTTTTTTCAAATATTATTTTACAGACAGAGCATAATTTAATATAAAGGGTTTTTGAGCTGTTGATACAAAAGGTTAAGATATGCTTTAGAGTTTTTTACTATCAAATCTGCTTCATCTATGATATCTACCCCAGTTCACGCAGTAGATCTTTCAAAGAAAATTTGCACACAGCTAAAATTGCTCGGTTTAAGAGAAGGGGATGTAGTACTGTTACATGCCTCCTTAAAGTCTTTGAGCCGTATTCCGCAGCATCCTCAAACAGTGATCAATGGTGTGTTAAATGCCATTGGGCAAAACGGAACACTACTTATTCCCAGTTTAACATACGAGACAGTAAATAAGGAAAATCCTGTCTTTGATAGAAAAAATACCCCATCTGATGTTGGGGCTATATCAGAATACTTTAGAAAGCAGCCTCAAGTTTACAGAAGTCTGTCGCCTACACATTCTGTGTGCGGTATAGGCAAGCATGCCCGTATGTTATTGCAAAAACATCACTACGACAGTACGCCTTTGGGCCCTAATTCTCCTCTGCATATGTTACCCCGCTATGGCGGGAAAATTCTTTTTATAGGTTGTGGCCTCAAGCCCAATACCTCTATGCACGCCGTAGAAGAACTGTTGGAACCGCCCTATCTTTTTGGCGATGCTTTTGAGTTTAAGCTTATTACCGAGGGGGCTGTTATGCATAAAAAAATGAGGCAACACAATTTTAAGGGCTATGAACAGCGCTACGATAGGGTTGCTTCTTTGCTTAATGAAAAAGAGCTTAGGTTGGGCAGGGTATTGGCCGCCGATGTTTACTTATTGGATGCAGCTGCCATGTGGAAAAAGGCTTATAACAAGCTAAGAGAGAATCCTTACTTTTTTGTGGATCGGCTAAATGTACACGATAATTAGTTTTAGATGCTTAAGAAGTATGTGTGCGTTCATTTACCTGTCGCCCCGATCAGTTATAGTTTTAGCAAAATAGGTCACTATCATCGGTATGTTAGTGAAAAACTGCAGCGCAAGCAAGAGAAGTATTTCATTGCTCAATTGAAAAGCTTACTAAAAGATGAAGTTCTAGACAGACAATTTAAATTCATTTCTTCTTCCTATACCTTTCCGCTTTTTCCTGATGAACTTCAAGAAAAAATATTTAGGCAAATAGACTGGTCTTTTGGTAGCACTGATTTACGTAATTCACAACTAAAAATTAGAGTAGGAGACGAGGTCGAAAATACTGGGGAATGGTATTATTTTAACATACAAACGGGAGGCCTAGTAAAGCTAGCAGATAACATTTGGACACTAACGCCCAATGAATTGCAAGCAGAAGTATGCCGAATTTTAAGTTATTTGAAGAGTTTGCATTCAGAGGATACAAATTTTCACCAGCAACTCAAATGGTTTTTAAATGCAGAGCATATTTTATGGATGGATAAGGATACAGAAAAGTATTTGTTCGCATCTCCTTTTAACTCTCCTTATGATGCCTACATTAACCTTATGAATATGCTTTCAGACTTTAAATTGCGGTATCGGCTCAACTTTTAGCGGTATTTTTATTGACACTGCCGTTTTCACTACCATTTTGTTCGCTTTTTGGCAATTCCTCTAATAAGGCTTTGGCTTTTTTTCTTTTAAGGCGCTTTAGCAAACTTGATGTAATGTTCAAGAAGTTGGCTTCGGTGATCAAACCGACCAATTTACCATTATTCACTACAGGTAAAGAGCCAATGTTGTTTTCCATCATTATTTCCATAGCTTCTACTATGGTTTGCTCTGGTTTAATGGTAATGGGTTTTTTGATCATGATTTCATCTAACTTTTTGGGGTTTTTCATGCCGTTTTTGTAGCAGTCTGCAAAATATCTCAAAAGTTCGCGATGCGTGATCAGCCCGATAAGTTCGCCATTATCGTTTTCTATGGGCAGGTATCTCAATTTTTGCCAATCCATCATGTCGGCACTAAATTCGGGAATGTCCTCTTTGGTAACCGTAAAAATATCGGTAGTCATAAACTCCTCAACCAAAAAGGCAGAATGCGACCATTCGTTCATGTCATCGGCTTGGGCAAGGGACCAAGAGGAAACAGGCTGGTTGGTAGTTTGGTTTTTGTACATACTGGCTACTAATGCAGTAGTTGCTTCTTCTTTGGAAGAATGCTTAACTAGTTTGGTATAAGATTCTAAAATCCATCTTGCGCCGGTTCTGCTGGTCTCATTTCTTTCTGCAATAACATCTAAGTATTTTGTGATATCGCTGTCACTGACTCCTGTTTTCTTTAGTCCTTGTTTTGCAATGGGCAAAAGTTCTTTTTCTATGAGTTCAGTATCGTTAATGATTTTTTGATTGACCCAATAAAACTTGGCACCAAGGCCTAGTTTAGCGGCTTTTAAAAAATTAGATTTGGCATCGTCAAAATCGATTTTTTTGGTAATATCGGGGTATACCTCGCTTAGGCCGTTCATTAGGCCGAGCCAAAAAGCAGAATTGGCTACCTCATCAACTACGGTGGGGCCTGCTGGTAAAATCCTGTTTTCTATTCTCAGATGTGGCTTGCCGTTGGGCGAGATGCCATAGCAGGGGCGGTTCCATCGGTAAACAGTAGAATTGTGTATGTTTAGGGCTTTCAGTTTGGGTGTAACGCCTTCATCCAGGCTTTGTATTACATCCTCGTCCACGTCTGTGGTCAATAGTATTTTAAATCGAACAATATCTTCCCTGATCAAATCGAGAATAGAATTCTTTAACCATGCATTGCCAAAAGTAACCCGGGGGCTTGTGTATCTGAGATGTTCCCCAGTAATTCTTGTATCTATAGATTGCTGAAAAAGCGCGATTCGGGTTTCGTTCCAAAGTCTTTTGCCAAAAAGCATGGGAGAATTTGAGCTAATGGCCATCACGGGCGCCGCAATGGCAAGTGCTGTGTTGTACTTTTCAACAAATTCATCTGGTGTTACCTGCAGGTGTACTTGAAAACTCGTATTACAGGCTTCTACCAAGGCTGAGTGGTGTTTGATGTTAAGTTCATCCAAACCCTCGAGACGAAGCTCGTAAATCTTGCCTCTCAGGTTTTCTATGGCTTCTATCAAAGCGTAGTACCTATCCATCGGAGTGAGGTTGCTGGCTTCTAGGTCAAACTTTCTAATAGTAGGTAAAATACCGGTAAGTACGGGGGAAATGTCTAACTCACTAGCAGCAGCGCTTAGATTGTCTAAAAGACTATGTATTTCGTTTTCTATGGAAGAGAAACAATTGCCCGAAAACGGAATTGGGCTTAAGTTGGCCTCCAAATTAAACTTGGCAAGCTCAGTGGTAAAACTCGGATTTTTTAGTTTTCGCAGGAGCTCTAGAGATTTTGGGGCCGGTTTAAAATTCTCATCAACCAGACAAATTTCTTGTTCTGCTCCAATGTGTATGACCTCCGTATCAAAAAGGTCTTCTTCTAGCATGCGCTCTAGCGCTTTTACGTCTTTAAGGAGGTTTCTGGTAAAACCATTGAGTTCTTCTTGCGAACGTGCAATCCTTACACCTTTTGCACCCATGTTATTTTAAAGTTTATTAACAGCTAATTACCTTTATTAATGATACGTTTTTTTTGCTACATCTGAAAATATTTATTGATGTAAGCGCAATTAGAGCACAGCAAGAAGTATATTTTTTGATGAATAAATGAAAAAAGACCGGATTTTCCGGCCTTTTTTTGGTTTTATTGGTGTTGCTCTCTAAGCAAATCGTTCACGGTCTTTACCGGATTAAAGGTAATAATGGGAACTTCTACAAAAATGGTGTTCCAGTCAGACATGGAGCCATTCCATAGGCCGGGCAGCTCTTGCGCTTTCAATTCTTTGCCATCTTTAGATTTGTAAGAGATAAAACCTGTTTTTGGATCGCGGCATTGCATTAGGTCAAATTTATTGCCTTGGTAATCTTTAATAGCGCAAACCAAATCTACAGGATTAAAGTGCGTGGCGCCATTTGCAATATTTTGCTGGGTTATGTCTTTTTCGTCAATTTGCGCACTTTCTACCACTTGTAATGATACGGTGCCATCATTGTTTTTTGCCCAGAAGGGCCCACCACCGGGCTCACCTTCGTTTCTTACCATGCCGCATACCCTTATCGGTCTATTTAATTTTGTTTTAAGGTAAGAGATTTTTTCTTCTTTCGATTTTTGCTCGAACGGAGTTGCAGGCTCTACAGAAAGCTTTTTCTGTAAAAATTGATGCATATCTTCTAAAGTAGTATCTAGTATGTCTCCCTTTTCTAGTGTTTTGAGCATATCAAAAATTTGCTGCTGGTATTTTAGCAAAATGCCTCCAAGTGCTTTTTTATAAGTAAAGGTCATTTCCTTCAATTTGTCAGGCACTACATTGTCTATGTTTTTTATGTAGATGATGTCTGCATCGATATCATTCAAATTGTCTAGTAACGCACCATGCCCGCCTGGTCTAAAAAGTATGGTTTGATCTTCGTTTCTAAAGGGTGTGTTATCTAGGTTTACAGCTATGGTATCTGTAGATTTTTTTTGGGCGGAGAAAGACACCTCGAATTTTACACCAAGCTCGCTTTCGTATTTGCTGCGGACTTCTTCAATTTTACCCTTAAATTTGGCCTCGTGCTCGGGCGATACGGTAAGATGTAATCTAACATTGCCTTCTTTATCTATAGCATAGTTGGCCCCTTCAACAAAGTGCTCTTCAATTGGGGTGCGAGTGCCGTTGGTATATTTATGGAATTCTAAAAGGCCTTTGGGCAAAGAGCCATAGTCCATGCCTTTATCGGTTAGGTAGTAAGCCAATATGTCTGCATACTTGCGCTCTAGCAGCATTTTTTCTAACTGTAAATCTTCTTTTGCCAAAGTAGTCTTTAAGGTATCGAAAAAGGCAAACTTCTCTATGTTTTTGAAGAACTGAAAAACTGGCCCCTGCTTTTCGGTAAATTCCTTATAGTTCTCTTCTGAATCTTGGTAGCTTTCCATAAAGGCGAACAAAGCTTTGAACATTCTACTTGCTGCACCGGAGGCCGGTACAAACTTTACTACCTTTTTATTTTTTGACACCTCCTCATAATATGTTTTATGTTCTTCTACCTCAGGTTCGTTCAGTCTAACAATACCATCGCCTACTTTGGCAGGACGCGACAGTTGTAAGAAAGGAAAGCCTGATTCAAAATTCTTGACCTGTTCTTCAACCTTTTCACGGGCTATACCTAATTGTTTTAATTGTGATAAATCAGTCTCTGTTAAATTCATTGATGTAATTAGATTTAATGGCTATGTTATTTTATAAAGCTATAATGATAATGAGACAAATTATTAAAAATCAAAATAAGAGTCAGATTTTTTCTTTGTTCATGACTTTGGCTTGTCCTCTTACGGTAATTTTTTTTGTATTGGCATTTTTAATGATGGTCTCTATTTCTGCAGTATGCCTTTTTTCATCTAAGCTAATTACCTTAAAAAAGGCGGTATATTCCTCCCCACAAAACATGGGTCTTAAGAATTCCACTTGCTGCATCATGTAAATACTGCCTTTACCAGGGAAAATCGTCCCCAATACTTTAGAGAATACACTGGCTGAAAAAATGCCATGTATGACCGGTTTTTTAAAAACAGTTTGTGCTGCATATGCTTCATCATGATGTATCGGATTGTCGTCGCCACTGATTTCAATAAATTTGTTTACTTGCTCTTGTGTAAAATTAAAGTTATGCTCGTAGCTGTCGTTGATTTTTAGCATGAATAAAATGTTAAATTATTATAAAAAAGAATCTTTCTCTACTACACAATCGATTACATAAAAAAAATATAAAATTATACGGGTATTATTGTTAAACTATTAATAAACAAGGTTTATCTGCATACTTTTTTCAAACTTGATACTTATTTTAAAAAGTAAACATTCTGATAAACGGTTGCGTGAAGGTTAAAATCAAAAAAAAATAGGCCTATAATTTACATATTCGCCTAAACGGTTTTGAAATTTAATCTAACCGCCTTACATTTGTATCATAAATTAATCGAAAATACGACGGTGCTAGCACTACAAAGTATATAAAAAGTTTTCATTTTCATATTTACTAGACTAAGGGCTTTGTTTTTAACAGAGCTCTTTTTATTTGTACTTACCAAAAGTAACTCTCCTTAAGCGTATTTCATAAAACTACACAAACTTGATTAAGTAAGCCACAAGCAAATCTGAGTAATAATCAGAAAGAGGTATTTATGGCTTAAATCTCATAAGGGAATTAAGGGAGAAGGTCCATTCGGGTGTGTAGAGCTTTTGGATCTCTATAAGGCTTTTAACTGTATACCAAGGCGATAGCTCAGGGTCGTTAAGATTTTTTACAATATGTATGCTCTGCGCAGGCATATAACTTTGCGCCAACAATATACATTTTTCTCCTTCTTTGTTTTCTGCTACATCCATAACTAACACAGCATGCCCGGGAAAACCACCTTGTATGAATACATCTCCGATGCTTATTTTATTTATATTAATTGGCAAAAGCTCTTTTGAAAGTGAATAAGTACCCGCATATGCAAATACTAAATCAAGGTATTTTCTAAAAGAACTATAGTCGCTTTGGTCTCTATTACTCGCTACCCAATGGGCTTTATTATCTTTTAATTGTACCCTGTAGCCTTCTCGCCACTTTGAGTAAGATATATTTTGGCCATTGGTAAAATTGAAATGGATTTTTTCATATTTACCTAAACTATACAGGTACTCTGCCCTTAGTCTGATAACGGCATCGGCACATTGTTGCAAGTCCCTTTTACCTATATCTATGTTTACAACGGCCTCGTGTACATCTTGCCTTTTTTTCTCTTCTGAGTTGTACAAAAACACTTTGCTGCCTTTAGGCTTTAATGGCAAATTTCTATACCAATCGTACATTTTATTGCTGCCTGTTCTTTTAAAGTTATTTGGTGGAGGTATATCTTTTGCAAGCCTTGTAATTTCTTGATTTGCATTTAGCATCCAAGCATAATTAGGGTTTGAGTTGGAGACTTGTATCTCTGACTGGCAAATACCGTATGAAGGGATAAGCAAAAAACACGAGAAGATGAATTTTAGTACTATTGTATTGAGACTGATCATGGTATATAAAGCATTTCATTTAAGGCCTTTTCTATTTCTATTTATGTTCTTATTGGTAGGATGTAAGTTTGACGGCAATGATAAAGGTTCAAAAAATAATAAAAATGTAGAGGATGCCTCAAATACTTTGGAACAAACTACTGACAATTTTTCATCTAAAATAAAAGATGACACAATTGCAGTGCAACCCACTTCGGTTGAGTTTGAATATTTAGGACCGACGAGCCAAGGTCTTACTGTAGCGGCACAAGAAGGCATGTACGGTTTTATAGATGAGAAACAGGAAACAGTAATTGCTTTTGAGTTTGATGATGCCCAGCCCTTTACACAGGGTTTTGCCGCCGTAAAAAAAGATAAAAAGTGGGGTTACATCAATACAAGCGGAGATTTCGTTATTGCGCCTACTTACGATATCGCCACTCCATTTAGTAACGACCTCGCAGCGGTAAGAAAAGGTTTCTTATGGGGCTACATAGATAAAAAAAACCGAATCATAATCCCTTTTGATTTTGATTTTGCCTATCCATTTGAGGGAAACACGGCACAAGTTATGAAAGGTACGAGTTGGATATATATAAACAAGGCAGGGCAGGCTATATAATATGCTAAAATTTTTACTGCATTAATAGTCAAAAGATGCTTGCTAAAGCATTTAATTATTGTACTACATCGGCCTAAGTGACTGCTAAAATTTCCACATTGACGTAAGTTTAAGCTTTAAGTTTTCATATTTACTGACAAATTATGCAAAAATGTCAGTGTTTGCTATGCAAAATGTCACAGTTTTGCGCTGGCATGAGAAATGCTCTAAGTGAAAACGATTTCAATTTAGATTCTTTTAAAACTTAAGGTTACAAAATCAAATTTTTTAAAAAATGTCACAAGTAAATATTCAACCATTGGCAGACAGAGTTCTGGTAGAACCTGCACCTGCAGAAGAGAAAACAGCTTCTGGAATTATCATTCCTGATACAGCGAAAGAGAAGCCTCAAAAAGGTCAAGTAGTTGCAATAGGTAACGGCAAAAAAGACGAGCCTTTAACTGTTAAAGTAGGTGATTCTGTATTGTATGGAAAGTACTCAGGTACTGAGATCAGCATTGATGGCAAAGATTACCTCATTATGAGAGAGTCTGACATTTTTGCTATTGTCTGACAAATTGAAAGAATGTCTTTCCAAAAAAACACATGTAGTTAATTAAATCGATATTTAGAATCAATTAATTAAAGAAAAAAATGAGTAAATCAATATTATTTGACAGCAAAGCAAGAGAAGGCCTGAAAAAAGGTGTGGATACCTTAGCCGAGGCCGTGAAGGTAACTTTAGGACCAAAAGGTAGAAATGTTATCCTTGACAAAAAATTTGGTGCACCTTCCATTACAAAAGACGGCGTTTCTGTCGCAAAAGAAATCGAATTGAAAGATGCGGTTGAGAACATGGGCGCACAGCTCGTGAAAGAGGTGGCCTCTAAAACTGCTGACCAAGCTGGTGATGGTACTACCACTGCTACTGTTTTAACCCAAGCCATTTTTACAGCTGGTATTAAAAACGTAGCTGCAGGTGCAAACCCTATGGATTTAAAAAGAGGTATTGACAAGGCAGTTACTTCTGTAGTAGCTGAATTGGCCAACAACTCAAGAGCCATAGAAAACTCTAGCGAAATCTCTCAAGTAGCTTCTATCTCTGCCAACAACGATGAGGAAGTTGGTAAAATGATAGCTCAGGCTATGGATAAAGTTGGTAAAGACGGTGTAATAACTGTTGAGGAGGCAAAAGGTACTGAAACTGAAGTAAAAACTGTAGAAGGTATGCAGTTTGACAGAGGTTACCTTTCTCCATACTTTGTAACCAACACCGACAAGATGGAGGCTGATCTAGAAAATCCTTACATCTTGATTTATGACAAAAAAGTGTCTAACATGAAGGAATTGCTTCCTGTGTTAGAAGCAGTTGCTCAAACTGGAAGACCTTTGGTTATTGTTGCCGAAGATGTTGAAGGAGAGGCTCTAGCTACTTTGGTAGTAAATAAAATTAGAGGTGCTCTTAAAATAGCTGCCGTTAAAGCTCCTGGTTTTGGCGATAGAAGAAAAGCTATGTTAGAAGATATCGCTATTTTAACAGGTGGTACTGTAATTTCAGAAGAAAGAGGTTACAAATTAGAGAATGCTTCTATCGAGTATTTGGGTACTGCTGAGAAAATGATCATCGACAAAGACAATACTACCATAGTAAATGGTAACGGTTCTCAAGATGACATCCAAGCTCGCGTAAACCAAATTAAGCAGCAGATCGAAAACACTACTTCTGATTACGACCGTGAGAAATTGCAAGAAAGATTGGCCAAGCTTTCTGGTGGTGTGGCAATACTTTACATTGGTGCTGCTACCGAAGTAGAAATGAAGGAGAAAAAAGACTTGGTTGACGATGCCTTGCACGCAACCCGAGCTGCTGTTGAAGAAGGTGTTGTAGCTGGTGGTGGTGTAGCGTTGATTCGCGCCATCAAAGCTCTTGATAGCGTAGAGACAGAAAACGAAGATCAGGCTACTGGTATTAACATAGTAAGAATTGCTCTTGAGTCTCCGTTGAGAACTATTGTTGAAAATGCAGGACTAGAGTCTTCTGTAATCGTACAGAAAGTGCTTGAAGGCGAAGGTAACTACGGTTACAATGCAAGAACTGGTGTGTACGAAGACTTAGTTGCTGTTGGAGTGATTGACCCAACTAAAGTAACTAGATTGGCATTACAGAATGCTGCCTCTGTAGCTTCATTGTTGCTCACTACTGAATGTGTAGTAGCTGATGAAGAAGAAGAGAACCCAGCACCTGCAGGTGGAGGACACCCAGGCATGGGCGGCGGTATGCCAGGCATGATGTAATCTTACGATTATTGATATATAAGTTAGCCGAACTGTTTTGCAGTTCGGCTTTTTTTATTTGAAAATGTTTTGGTAGATGGGTTTTCTATAGGCAAATTGCAACCAAAGTGTAGGATAGAGCAAGAGCGACATGCCGGGTAAAGGTGCTTCAAATTCTATTTCATCAGCGATAATACTCCCGTTTCCATCTTTAATGATTCTGTGTTTGTGCGTCCACTTTTTTAGGAAAAAGGGTAGCTTCATTCCTTCATCCACAAAATATATTTCTTTTTCACTTTCGTTTTGATCAGTAATAAGGCTTTCCCAAACTTGTTTAAAGAATAAAAAATTGAGTTCTAGTGCCACTTTGTCGCCCTTTAAAGAGCCATCGAAACGCAGTAGCTTTACAGGGGGAAAAGGAGGGCTCAACTTAGTGAAGAGCGTTTCGTCAAATCCTTGCCATACAGATTGTATGTCTTTCGCCACTTTTGTTTTAATAATCAATTTCATGATAGCATAAATCAGATAGTAAGCTTATTGTTTCTGATTTTTATCATAATAAGTTAAAAACTTTATGCTTTAATTGCAGCCATTTATATGTAATTACATTTAAAAAGCATAAATCTGAAGATTTTACTGGAAGTAGTTTTTTAGAGATTTCTTTTGCTTGTATTTATTTCTAGATTAGGATCATAGAAATTAACCGACAAACTTTAAACTTATGGGAGGCGAATTCGGAACCGCGTTGATGCTTTTGGTTATTGGCATGATTACCGTTATTACGGTTTTATCACTAGTAGTTTTACTGGGCAATGTATTGATCCGTTCGGTCAATGCTCTTCAAAAAGATTTACCTCAAACAAATGCCCAAGATATCCCATCTCTACCATCTGCAAAAATGGCGGCGATTGCTGCTGCAGTAGAACATGCAACACATGGCAAAGGGAAAATTACCTCAGTAGAAAAGATTTAAATCAATTAGAAAAAACTAAGTCTCAATAAACAATAAAATGGCAAGAGATATTCAATTTTCGTTAATGTATCGCGATATGTGGCAATCTTCGGGTAAGTATATGCCAAGGGTTGACCAATTGGTACGCATAGCTCCAGTAATAGTAGATATGGGCTGCTTTGCTCGGGTTGAAACCAACGGAGGTGGCTTTGAGCAGATCAATTTACTTTTTGGTGAAAATCCTAATAAATCGGTTCGCGAGTGGACACAGGCCTTTAATGATGCCGGAATAAAAACGCACATGCTTGAGAGGGCACTAAACGGCATTAGGATGAGTCCCGTACCTGCCGATGTTCGAAAGCTCATGTTTAAGGTAAAGAAACAGCAAGGTACCGACATTGCCCGCTCTTTTGACGGATTGAATGATGAGAGGAACATCATCGATTCAATCACTTATGCAAAAGAAGGAGGTATGATTGCACAAGGCACGCTTTGTCTTACTTACTCAAAGATCCACACAGTGGAATACTATATAGAACTAGCTGCAAAACTTATTGAAGGCGGTGCAGACGAAATCTGTCTGAAAGACATGGCCGGTATCGGCAGGCCGGTCTCTTTAGGAAAAATCGTAGAAGGCATCAAATCGGCTTATCCCAATGTGTTGGTGCAATACCATGGCCACTCAGGGCCAGGTTTTGCCCCCGTGTCCATTTTAGAGGTAGCGAGGGCAGGGGCAGAAATTGTTGATGTAGGTATGGAGCCACTTTCTTGGGGTACAGGCCATGTAGATTTGCTCACGGCACATGCCATGTTGAAAGATGCTGGTTTTTCAGTACCTGACATTAACATGAAAGCGTACATGCAAGCCAGAAGCCTCACACAAGAGTTTATAGACGATTTTCTCGGTTATTACATCAACCCCA
>Ga0207419_1000762_pt1 | contig 27015 bp, 23 predicted proteins | sample ElkSloMetagenome_4_FD_184723 | JGI IMG/M metagenome (GOLD analysis project Ga0207419, IMG submission 184723) | Hot spring microbial communities from Elkhorn Slough, Monterey Bay, USA - MD2A (version 2) | ecosystem: Environmental > Aquatic > Marine > Intertidal zone > Estuary: Microbial mat ... | reverse complement strand
GTTCGAGCACGACTTTGGACAGGGTTGTTCTGATCATCAAGGACAGAACGAATACAGGCATTGGTCGCCAATGATCCGGACAGGGCCCCTTTGGTCATCGGACAAAAGGAGTCCTGCCCTCTACCAGCCGCGTGTGCCCGGGCCGCCCTTAAAGGGGCCCTTGACCCAGCTCAGGATCCAGCCGCCGTAGAAATCCCCTTCCTGAGGCTGGACGCGCTCGCCGTTGACGTAGCAAGCCTCGACCCGGCCGGCGTAAAAGGAAACGTGGTCCCTGATCGCCGAATCGACCGGATCTGTATAGGCCCAGGCCGCGTCCTTGACCAGGCCCTGATCGGTCCGCAGGGACCAGTAGCGCGCCTGTCCCTTCCACTCGCAGAAGGTCTGAGTCGGTGAGGGCTCGAGACGAGAGAAATCGACGTCATCGGGCGGAAAGTAGAAGCAGGGCGGATGGGAGGTCTCGAGGACGCGCACGCCATGCTGTGTTTTGGCCACGACATCGCCATCCTGCTCGACGCTCAGCGACCAGTCGATGCGTTCGATTCGTGGTGGACGGGGATAATCCCAGACCGATTCCTGTGCGGGTGTGCTCATGACGACGCTCCTGAAAATCGACGACCCCGAATTGTGCGGAGGCAGAGTGAATATCGACGCAAAGCCCGGCGGCAGTTGAGCGTCCTGGACCTCACTTCGCATGACTCCTGCTAAGATCCGAGGTGATATTCGGTCCAGGCTTATAAGGATACGGGGGCGTCGACGACTGCATGGGGGAATCAAGTGACCAGATCACCAGGCTGCTCGGCCGCTGGCGGGCGGGCGAGGACAGCGCGCGGGATGCGCTTCTGCCGCTCATCTACGAACGCCTGAGGGTGATTGCGGCGCGCGAATTTTCAAGCGAGCGCGGTGACCACACGCTCCAGCCCACGGCGCTGGTCAACGAGGCCTTCGTGCAGTTGGATCGGTCGGAAGTCGACTTCAACGACCGGCGTCACTTCTTCGCCCTGGCCGCTCGCACCATGCGCCGACTCCTCGTCGATCATGCCCGGGCCCGACGCCGCGACAAGCGCGGCGGCGACCGGGTCCGCGTGCAGCTCAATGAGGTCGACTGGACAGGCGAGGGTCCGAGCGCCGATATGCTCGACCTGGCCGATGCGCTCGAAGAGCTCGAACGCCTGAACGTGCGAGTTGCTGAGGCCATGGAGCTGTTGTACTTCGGCGGACTCAACCGGCAGGAAGTCGCCACACAGCTCGACATTTCACCGACCACCCTTGACAGGGATCTGCGCATGGGACGGGCCTGGCTGAAGCGGCGGCTGGTGCGCGCCTGAATGACCGCGTCCAACGCTCAGGAGCATAGCTATAGGCAGGGTCGATCAGGTGCCTGAGAGCCGATGGCAAAAGCTGCAGGCCCTGTTCGAAGGCGCGCTGGGTCGGCCTGAAGGCGAGCGCAGCAGCTGGCTGGAGGCAGCCTGCGGTGACGATGCCGAGCTGTTTGAGGAAGTTCAGGGTCTCTTGGCGGCCGATGCAACGCAGGACGACCCGATCCGCGACGTGGTCAGCCAGTCTGTGCAGGATATGGAGGGCTCGGCGATGCCGAAGCAGGGCCAGGCCATCGGACCCTGGCGCATTCTGCGGGAAATCGGGCGCGGCGGCATGGGCAGCGTGTACCTGGCCGAGCGCGCCGATCAGGAGTACCGGCGCGAGGTGGCAGTCAAGCTGATTCGCGGCTTCCCCGACGCCCAGAGCCTGGGGCGAATGCGCGCCGAGCGCCAGATCCTGGCCGATCTCGACCACCCGAATATCGCCGCCATGATCGACGGCGGCACGACGGCGGACGGTCAGCCCTATCTGGTGATGCAGTACATCGAGGGCGACCAGCTGGATGAGTGGTGCCGTCAACACGCGCCCTCCCGCGCACGTCGCCTGGCGCTTATGGTCCGCCTGTGCACGGCCGTGGAGTACGCCCATCGAAATCTGGTGATCCACCGTGATCTCAAACCCGGCAATGTTCTCGTCAGCGCGAATGACCAACCGATGGTGCTGGACTTCGGCATCGCCAAACTGACCGATGCTGACGCTCCGGAGGCCGAGACGGGCGCAGTAACCCGGTCGGGCCGCTACTACACACCCGGCTTTTCCCCGCCGGAGCAGCTCAGCGGCGAACCGGTGACGACGCTTGCCGATGTCTTCAGCCTGGGCAAGCTGCTGAACTGGCTGCTCCAAAGGCATCCAGCCGCCGGCGAAGGAAAGATACCGCGCGAGCTCGTCGCGATCATCGACCAGGCAACGGCCGGTCGGCCAGTGGAGCGCTATGCCAGTGTGGCTGCGCTGCGAGAGGATATCGAGCGTTACCAGCAGGGCCTGCCGGTCGCCGCCGCGCCGGCGCGACTGGGCTATCGCCTGGGTAAGTTTCTTCGACGGCACCGATTGGCAACGGCGATGGCGTTGGTGGCCGCCGTGATCGCGGTCGCTTCGATTTCGCGAGTCCTCATCGAGAGCGAGCGTGCAAGGCAGGCCGAGACGCAGGCGAGGCTTGAGGCCGCCAACTCCAACCAGGTGCTGGATTTTCTGGTCGATATGATCGATGCGGCCGGACCGGGCCGCGCTCGCGGTGAGCCAGTGGAAGTCATCGACGTCATCGATCTGGCCCGCCAGGAAGCCACATCCGAGGCCATCGCCGATCCGGCGCTGCGAGCCCGGCTGCTGTTCGCGTTGGGGCGACTCTATCGCACCGTCGAGAGCTACGCGCCGGCGATAGAGCTGCTTGATGAATCCGCGCGCCTGGCCCGCGAGACCGGCGACCTGGTCACTGAAATCGAGGCCCTGTCGATGCTGGGCGTCAACGCGGTCCTCAACGAGGAGATGGAACTTGCCCGCGAGCCGCTGGAACGCGCCGTGATGCTCGTGGAATCGCATCCCAAGATCGACCCGCTGCTCAGGGCCACCGCCCTCAACAACTACGGCATCTATCTGAACGAGACCAGTCGCTTCGACGAGGCGCGCGTTGTCCTCGAACAATCGCTGGCGCTGCGTCAGGACAACGGCGCGCCGATCCGCACCGTCGCGACCTCGTTCCACAATCTGGGAGAACTCGAAGACCTGTCCGGTCGGCCCGCCCGGGCACGCGCCTTCTACGAGCGGGCTCTGGAGCTCAAGGAAAAAAGCATCGGCCGGCTGCATCTGAGCTATGGCAACAGCCTCAATGGCCTGAGCATGACAGCCGGGCAGCTCGGCGATCTGGCCACCGCCCAGGCCGCGATGCAGGAATACCTCGCGATCCTGCAACAGCTGCTCGGTGAGGATCATCACAGCCTCTGGCGCGCCTACAACGAGCTGGCGTGGCAGCAGCAGGACATGGGCAATTTCCAGCGCGCACTCGAACTGTATGAAAAAGCCGCCGAGCACGATCGGCGCAGTCCCGGTGGTGCTGCCCGCGACTGGCTGTTCACCAACAACATGGGCGCGGTGTATCGGGACTGGGGCATTTATGACAGGGCCGAGTCGCTCTATCGCCAGTCGCTTGCGCTGCGAATCGATCGTTTTGGCGAAGACAATCTCACCACCCAGCGCGCCCGCCATAACCTCGCCAACGCGCTGTATCTCCAGGGCCGCCTTGACGAAGCCCGGGAATTTCTGGCGATTGCCCTCACGGCGCGGCGCACGGCGCTCGACGCCGACCACCCCGATGTCCTGCGCAGCGAGGCCCTGGCCCGGATGATCGATCTCGCCGCGCAGCCGTCCCAAGAAGCGCTCACAGCGCTTCGCGATACGATCGACCGCTTCGCCGCTCGCCTCGACGACAACAACTTTGGTGTCCTCGGCATGCGGACACAGCTCGGCCAGGTCCTGATCCGCGCCGGCGATCTTGAAGCGGCGCGTCGCGAACTCGAGGGCGTACAGCGTCGCCTGACCGAGGCGCTGGATCCCGACCACCCGCTCGCCCTGATCCTGCAGCTCGACTTGGCGAGGATCGAATTTCTGCAGGGTCGAGTCGACGCTGCCGAGGCGCGCCTGAATCGCTATCGCGAAACACTGGTAAGTCGATTTCCCCCTGATTCAGCGCATCGCTTGTTGATGCAGTGTCTTGATGACCCGGCGCTCAGGGGGGCGTGTTGACGGGATTTTGCAGACCCGCTCAGCCCTTGATGCAGTCTCGCAAGCGCCGATAGACCGTTGGGCTGCTCAGCAGCTGAAAGTGATTGGTATCGCAAAACAAGTGCTGGCGATCCTCGGGTAAAGCTATGCAGCGTGCCTGGTCGCGGTGCTGGCCCAGCGCGCTTTGTACCGGAACGAGCCCATCGTTGCGCAATTCTGAAGCGCGATGCGCTGGTTTCTGGCTTCGGCTGGCAGCAAAGGCATGGGCATTGATGCCGGCAGGAATATCGACGCGCTGGCGATGATCGCCGACCGCGTCCTCTTGAGCCTGCTCCCAGTCCGATTCAAGCAGATTACCGTGGCGCAGATCTCGGATGCCCGCGCTGCGCAGCCTCCCGAGGCGTGCGATCGGCGCGCTGTAGGGGCTGGCTTCCAGCAGTCGGCCCGCCAGGTTGCCAATCCGCTCCAGCGGCGCGCCATGATGCGGCGAGCCCAGGAAAATGGCGGTTCCGAGCCGGTCGATCCAGTCGTGATTTTCGACCTGCGCGTAATGGCAGGCGCTGCGAATCAGCAGCCCGCCCATGCTGTGGCCGACAAGGGCGAGTTCGTCGAGCTGGCCAGGCCAGTGCTCGACCATCGACTGGAGGAGGTTGGCCAGCTCGCGACCGTTGTCCGAGATGCGCCGGCCCGTGTTGTAGCGCAGGTAGAGCGGCGCGACGCCGAGATCGCCCGCGAGCGCCTGGCCATGGTCGTGGCCCTGGCTGTTCCACTGCAGGTCGTTCATGCACAGGCCGTGGATCAGGATGACCGGTCGTGGATTGGCCGGCAGATCAGCTCGACCCGTGGCCTGCTCGAAGACGGTTTTGCCGCCCCGTCGGAGCGTCATGGGAGTGGCCAGGGGATTGGCGGTGGCGTGCAGATGGTCGCCGAACACGCCGTTGAGGCGCGCGAGCATGATCTCGCGCTGATGCTGATGCGCAGGCTTCAGGGCCAGATCGGGTAGCCAGCGATGGGCCGCTTCCAGCCCGGCGCCGACGAGCCGAGTCACGCCGCGCACGCTTGAATAGACTTGGCCGCTCAGGCCGCGGGCGCGGGCCGGCCGGCGATGTCCCAGGGGTGGCGCGACGCGAGAAATCGTGCTGTGCATGGCCTCGACCACGTCGGTGACGCCGATCACGGCCTGGATGGCGAGCTTGCTCGCACCCAGAAGTTCCTTGTTGCTCAGCGTTTCCGCTTGTTCGATGGCTAGATCGCTAGTCTGGTTCATGCCCCCAGTGTACGCCCTCCGGCTGCAGGCGCTGATGACTGGTCGCCGAAGGAGCCTGTCCAACCTATACTTCTGCCCTCGATTGCCCGACTTCGATCAGGACTTTTCATGGCGGCTTCTCTAGGACAGTTCTTTTCGCACCGGCTGCGGCGCTGGATTCCCGAGCCCTTCGTCTTTGCCGTGGTGCTGACCCTGCTGGTTGGGGTTCTTGCAATGGCGCTGACCGATGCCGGCTTCACGCAGGTCAGCGGCGACTGGTATCGCGGCTTCTGGATGCTGTTGGAGTTCGGCATGCAGATGGTGCTGATCCTGGCCACGGGATTTGCCATCGCCCTGTCGCCGCCGGCGGCTCGCCTGATCGATGTCTTAGCGAAATTCGCGCGCACGCCCGGCGCGGTCTACGTCGTGGTGCTGATCGCCGGGGCCCTGTTCAACCTGGTCAGCTGGGGCTGGACCGTCCTGGCCGCCGTGCTGGGCCGCGAGCTGGCGCGCCGGGTCAGAGGCGTAGACTATGCCTATCTCATCGCCTGCGTCTACCTGTCAGGCCAGCCCTGGGTCGGTGGCGCATCGAGTTCGATTCCCCTGCTGCTCAACACGGAAGGCAATTTCCTCATCGAGTCGGGCCTGCTCGAGGCCACGATCCCGACCTCGGCGACGCTGGGCAGCACGCTGAATCTGGCCTATGTCGCCCTGTATTTTCTGACCCTGCCGCTGCTGATGTGGTGGATGCGGCCGCGGGGTGAGGGCGTCCAGACGATGGACGACCTTCGCGACCCCGAGCAGCGCGACGCCGCGAGCGTGGCCGAGGAGGCCGAGTCCCTGTCGATCGATGGCCGCAGTCTGTCCGACCGCCTCAACAACGGCGCCTGGCTGCAGACCCTGATCGGACTGATCGCCCTTTGGGTGGTGGCGCGGCATTTCTGGACCGAAGGCTTCAGCATCGATCTGAACATCATGATTTTTCTGTTCATTGCCCTGGGTCTGCTGGCGCATCGCTCGCCGATGCGCTATGGGCTGGCGATGAAGCGCGCCTGCGCCAATGCCTACGGCATTATCTTTCAGTACCCGTTCTACGCCGGCATCATGGGCATCATGATGTTCTCGGGGCTTGGTGCACAGATTTCGCTCTGGCTGGCCGAGGGGGCGAGCCTGACCACGCTGCCCCTGATCGCTCAGTTCGCCGGTGCGGCCATCAACTTTGCCATTCCCTCTGCCGGCGGCGAATGGGCCGTGATCGGTCCGGCCCTGACCGAGACGGCGCTGGCCCTGAGCGCCGATCTGCCGCCGGATCAGCAGCAGGCCTTCGTTGCCCGCATCGCAATGGCCGTGGCCTACGGAGAAACGTCGACGAATCTGCTCCAGCCCTTCTTCCTTCTCGCCGTACTGCCGGTCATGGGTGCGGGCGTCATCGTCCACGCGCGCGATGTCATGGGTTATCTGCTCCTGCCCTTTGTTCTGGTCTATGCCACAACAGCGCTCCTCCTAGGGCTGCTGCCGCTGTAGGCGGCCGACGGCTAGCATGTCGGAAGGCTGGCTTGAAGCTATCCCCAATCCCGGTCGCTGGGCCGATGCGATTCTGGTCGTCCACGCGCTGATCGTGTGTTTCGTTATCGGTGGCCTGGTCGCTATTGTCTTGGGCGGCTGGCGGCGCTGGGCCTGGACCCGAAATGTCTTCTTCCGTCTGACCCACCTGGTCACCATCGCCTTCGTCGTGGCTCAGGCCTGGCTCGGCCGGCTCTGCCCGCTGACGGTCTGGGAGCAGGACCTCCGACTCGCGGCGGGTCAGGGGATCTTCGAGCGGAGCTTCATCGAGCGCTGGGTCGCTGAGCTGCTCTACTGGAACCTGCCCTGGTGGGTCTTCCTGACCGTCTACACGCTCTTCGGGGTGGCGGTGGCCTGGAGCTGGTGGCGGTTTCCGCCTGCCTGGTCGCGCAGCGGTTTGAAACGGGGATAGGCAGACCGCGACCTCAGCGATAGGACTGGAGCGTATCCATCAGGCTTTATCAACGGGCCCGCCTCCCGATTCACGCCTCGGCTTGCTCGCGATATAAACGCCATAGCTGAAGTAGTCGCGATAGGTTTCGTATAGCTCGATCTCGCGCCGTTCTGCATCGACGATGGCGGATGCTTCGGCTGTCCCTCTGTTTCGATCAAGAAAGGCTTCAAAATTCCGGCGCATCGGCTCGTAGTAGTTCTCCAGCCAGCAGCGTTCCGGCAGAACGAAATAGCCGATGGGCGCGTAGCCTGCCTGTTCGAGCAATGCCATCTTCCCTGACGCCGTATCGATTTCGGGGTACTCGCGCTGCCAGTGCGCCTCGAGTTCTGCGGGCCGGTCGCTCGTCAACCAGGTGATTTCCGATGCCACGAGCAGTCCGCCGGGCTTCAGGAAGCGCTTCCATTCCTCGATGCCCCGCTTGAAACCCAGGTTGTAGATGGCACCTTCTGCCCAGACGACGTCGAATTCTTCGTTGTCGAAGGGCAGCGCTTCCATGGAGGCGCGCAGTGGATTGATCGTTTCGGCAAGCCCGGACTTTGCTGCTCTCAGTGCCAGGCGATCGAGGAATTCCTGCAGAAAATCGACCGCCGTGATCTCAGCGTTGAGCAAGCGAGCCAGCACCAGAGTGGACGCACCGGTACCGCAGCCGATATCGGCAATCCTCAACGGGGCCTGGCGATTGATGCCCGCAAGCTCGATGGCCCTTGCCGTTTCCTCATCGCCGCCCGGCCCTTGCCGATCGGCGTTCTTGTGAAGATCTACGAGTAATTCGATTGTGTCCACTGGAGGGTCCAGGATCATTGGAAAGAGAGCGTCGAAACGAAAAACCTTCTCAACGATTGAATTGACTGATCTCTCCTAAGACCTCTCTTAATCGGTTCTGCCTTAGGAGTTGAGGCTGAGGATAACAAGGGTTCAAGCTAAGCGCTGGCGGATCGGCCCAACATTGTTCTTTGGCCCTCTGTTTTGAGCCGGCCGGTCGTAACGGCATCATCCCGGAGCTGCCGGTTCGAGGGTTTATAATTGAAGGCTGCCTTCATCACGAAATGCCTGCCTTATGTTTCTTGAAGTAGAAAATGTTCTCTCACCCGATGACCTGATCAGCCTGCGAGAAATCGCGAAGTCAGCAACTTTCGTTGACGGGCGCGTCAGCGCGCCCAATAACCCGATGAAAAACAACGAGCAGGTCGATATGTCGAGCGAGGCGTTCAAACAGTCCTCGAACATCGTCGGCCGAGCGCTGCAGGCGAGCGAGCAGTTTCGCAACTATGCGTTCGTCAAGCAGTTTGCGCCGCCGATGCTCTGTCAATACGGCCCGGGGATGACTTACGGTGCCCATCCGGACTCCGCCTACATCTTCGTACCGGGAAGGATGCTGCGTTCAGACGTGTCGTGCACCGTATTCATCTCCGATCCCGATGAATACGAAGGTGGAGCGCTGCGTATCCATATCGGCGAACGCTATTTGGATGTGAAACTGAAAGCCGGCTCAGCCGTTGTTTATCCATCAACAACGATTCACGAAGTACGCCCGGTGGAGAAAGGCAATCGACTCGTCGCCATTACCTTTATCGAGAGTCAGATCTCCGATGAGACTCAGCGCGAATTGCTGTACACGCTGAATGAGGTTGCGGCCTTGGAAGGAATGAGCATGGAGTGGGATAATCGGATCAAGCTCGAGCACGTTCGCCACCGTCTGCACCGGATGTTCTCGTCCTGACCCTTGAAGGACCGGCCGTTCGCTCTACCTGATACAGGCAGATCTCAGCAAACTCCCTGATAAAGTGGACTCAAAGCCGGCTTTAGAAAAGCTGGTCCACCTCGGAGTGTTCATGGGCCATTTTCTCAAGCCACGCCAAGCCGCGGTCGATTTCTTTCCGATTCTGACGCCTCGACTGTCGAATGACATCGGCCCGCAGCTGGCTCGAATAGGTATGTTCTGGCGCTTTGGCGTAACGGCCGATGGCAGGACTTCCGGCAATGCGTGTAGCCACATCGGCACCGGACGGCAGTCCGAAATGCTGGAGCGCCCTGCCGATACCGGCAGGAACGTCTGATAGAAACTCATCAAAGTCGATTTCCAGAAGGCGCTCCCCGAGAGCGGCTTTGAGCCGTTCGCGCGTGAGTGCCTCGCTGAGCCAGCTGAGCGCGACCAGCTCCCCCGACGACAAGCGAGACAGCGCCGCGTCAGTGGGTCCGAGGAAGCCGATGAGCCGGCTCATGCGTTCCTCCGCGTGGCCGCGAATATCCACGATATTTGCCGGCCCTCCAAGAATCACGGCGAGATAGGGCTCGCGGGCCATCGATAAATAGGCGGCTCGGGCCGTTGGGCGCATTGCCATGATGGCGTCGCCTGCTCGAGCCGCGCTGCTGGTGGCCTTGAGGAGCGCGCACGTCCGATCGAGACGGCAGCGCGCCCACAGCCTGAGAAGGATCTCGGCGCAGGTGTCCAGGTCTTGCGATGACAGAAGGCTCGCGGGATCGCCGCGCTTGTCATTGAGCGTTGCGAATTCTCTGAGGGCCAGGGGTTCGCGAAGCGGCTGGACAACGCCGCTCTCGTCAAGCAATCGCGAAAACAGCGTCGAGCCCGTATGACCCATGTGGAAGATGAAATGCAGTGGCGTGCCGGGCGCGTTGCCGCCTAGCACCGCCTCTTTTATCGCGTGCAGGGGAACCCAGCCCGCTGGATTGTTGGCGGAAAAGCTGCGCCCGTCGAGAAAGCTCGCCGATCGGTAGGCTCCGTCCGGCATCTGAACGAAGAGGCCGGCTTGTTGAATGACATCGAGACGATGGAGGTGAAGCTCGGGTCCCGCCATCACGCCCGGCCACAGGGGTTCGATCGGATTCTGATTGCTGCCGGCAGCGTTCATCAGCCCAAGGGGGCCAGCGATATCGAGTCAATATCGGGGAGCGCAGTCATCTTGAAATTTGGTTTTTCTGCGGGCCAAATCATGAGTCGGGATGATAGGTGACTTGCGCATCGAGTTCCAGCAGGTACCAGGGGCTCGGGCGATCTCAGCTCTGCCCCCTGTCTGCGGCGTGAGTCCCGAGCCGTTCCCCTGCAATGTATTCATCGTGTCGGCTCAAGAGGGTGAATCGATGCATCAAAGAAGCCTTGCTTTGCCGACCAGCACGGGCTCATCGATATCGGAAAAACTTACTCATCCAGCGCCGGCTTGTCGCTCGGACAGGCGTGGGTCCGCGCATGAGGATGCCAAGAAAATTCTTATTTATTTGAAGAGAAAGAAGGGATGCGATGGTAGCGAATGAATCCTCTTAAGGTTTTTATCAGGCTTCCTCTGAGCGTGTGGGCAGGCGAGGTTTGGCGCGTAGAGCGCTCTCTGTCTGCTAGGCTAGCCTCTCACTCATGATCAGTCGTGGTTTTATGTCGACGCTTTGTGCTTGGCGATTCGGATTTTTCGCGATCACGATGGCGTCATTGGCTCTATCCAATGATGCTTCCTCAGCACAGGCTGAGATGGTTCGGGGCCCGGTCTGTAACTACCCTGATCTGACGAATGTCGCCGCGGTTGCCCTGCAGCTAGGAGCCGGAGCCCCGGCCGGCAGCGCCGATCCGATTCCGGGCGGGCGATGGGAGCTCACCTCCTTGCTGTATCAACCGTCGATACCCATCCCCATTGCCGGCGATGCAACCGGGGTGATTGAGCTGGAAGCCAGCTCGCCCAGCGCAGGCGAATTCAGCGCGGCGCTGGAGGTCAATATCACCGCTCCCGCGTCGGAAATGCGCAGCGAAAACGGGGCCGGGACCTATGAGCAGGCGGGAGGATTGCTGAACTTCACCAACCAGTGCGGCGAGGCCTTGACCCTGTCGGACACGGTTTACAGCGTGGACACCACCGAGCCCGAACCGGTGCTGACGCTCTGGGGTCAGATCGATATTCCGATCGAGGATCCTTTCCCCCTTTTAGTGACGATCGAGCTCGAAGCGGACTTCACCCTCGTCGAGCCGCAGGGCGCGGGCGATCCGGTCTTCGACGATCGCTTCGAACAAGGCCTGCTCAACTAGCGTATCGGTCACTGGAGCGCGTCGTAGAACGCGATCAGGGCTTGATTGACCGCCCCGGGTTGTTCGACGGTGGTCATGTGGCCGCTGTCCTCGATCATCACGAGTTTCGATCCGGAAATCCGACGCTGCATTTCCTCCGACCATCGGGATGGGGTGGCGCGGTCCTGATCGGCGGTCAGGATCAGGGTCGGCGTGGAGATTCGCTCGATTCGTTCCAGGATGGACTGCCTGGAGACCACGCCCCGCACCGCTCGAGTGACACCGATTCGGTTGTTGGTCGTGACCATGGCAATCATTCGCTCGCGCGCTTCACGGCAGTCGGGGCTTTCGATGAAGTCGTCGGAAAACATCAGCGGCAGGATCTTCGGCGTGATCTTTTCGAGACCGAGGAGTCGGGCCGCGACATTGAGCAGGGCGAACTTCGGCCGTTTGCGCAGATGTTCGGCCTGGGCGGCGGTGTTCATCAGCACGAGCGAACGCAGCAGGTCAGGCCGCTTCAGAGCGACGCGCTGCGCGACCATGCCGCCCATGGAGAAGCCGAGCAGATGGACCGGCCCAGGGTCGAGGGACTCGATGAGGGCAATGACATCACCAGCCAGAGTATCGAGGTCGTAGCCCGAGCGCGTCACCTCGCTCTCGCCCTGGCCGCGAAAATCCATCCGCACGCAGCGGAACCGGTCCTGCAGGTACTCGACCTGCAGATCAAACATCCGATGCGAGAACAGCAGGCCGTGGAGCAGGACGAGCGTCTCGGCTCCACGGCCGTTTTCGACGACATTCAGCCGGACATCGTTGAGCTTTTGCAGCGGCACGGTGGCGCCGGGGCCGGTTTCAGGCGCGCGGAATGCGCACGGCGGTGGCCATGATCTGGTATTCGAACTCCGCCATGGCCGGAGCCGGGGCGGCCTCGCCCAGGTCCTCGGCGAAGTGGGCGACCTGCTCCGGGCTCAGCTCGACCCGGCTGATCGTGCCGGCCAGCGTGACGGTCTTGCCGGCCGAGTCGGTCGGGATGAAGAAGCCGTAGTCCTGGAAACGCACGCGGGCGACGGCCTCGCCGTCGCGGGCAATAAAGAAGCAGCCCTTCTTCTGACAGACCTGCTGGACTTCGGTCTGGATCAGGACCGATGCGGTTTCTGATTCGCTCATGGCGGCGATGGCTCCGCTGAGCGAATGCGCCTCGCCCATCTCGGGCAGGGCGGTACCGAAGTCTTCGTAAGCCTCAGTGGCCGCAACGGGCTCGGAGAGGCGAATAACGCCGTCCTCGGCCAGCACAGCGGCCGACAGGGACAGGAAGATCAGAGAAGTGATAATCAAACGAAGCGTCATGTTCAGACTCTCTAAAAGTAGGTGGCCAATTCCTGGATTGTAACTCGCGGCGGGTTCTGCTCTGAACGCAAAGACGCTGAGAGAATTCCATTCCCTTTGTGTCCTTAGTGTCCTTTGCGTTCTCGGCGCCCTTCGCGTCTCTGCGTGAGGGCTTCTGGGTTCCCATGTTTCATTGCTATCGATGTCTGAGCTGCTTAGCTCAGCTTGCATGACTGCCGCGCTTAGCCGCAGGAAAGCAGCTGCCGGAGGAAAAGGACCCAAGCGCGATCCAAGGATGTTGCTTTCAGGGCTCGATGACGACACTCCCGGTCGATTCCCGCCCGAACAGCGCCGCGAACGCTTTTCCGGCCTCCTTGAGCTTGTAGCAATGGGTCGGCGCGGCCTGGATCTTGCCGGCGAGGGTCCATTCGGCCAGGGTCTTGATCACCGGCGGGACCACGCTGGGGTCGGCCATGACCGTGCCGCCCCAGTTGACGCCGTGGATCGAGCAGCGCTTAAGCAGCGGCAGGTTCATCGGGATGCTGGCAATGCCGGTGACAAAACCGACCACCAGAAAGCGCCCGCCGGGCGCCATCAGGCGCAGGGCGGCCTCGCTCATCTCGCCGCCGACCGGATCGTAGACCACGTCGACCCCGCGCTTGCCTGTGGCCTTCTTGACCTCGTCTCGCCAGCCCTCGGCCGTGTAGTCCACGGCGAGATCTGCGCCATGATCCAGGCAGTGCTGACGTTTTTCCTCGCTGGAGGCACAGGCGATGATCGTTGCACCCATCGCCTTGGCGCATTCGATGGCCGTGGTGCCGGTGCTGCCTGAGGCGCCGAGTACCAGCAAGGTTTCGCCGGCCTGCAGGTCGCCGATTTCGCGCAGGCCGAACAGGCTGGTCGCCCAGGAGATGAAGAAATTGGCGGCGCTGGCCGTCTCGATCCCGGGCGGCAGGGGCGCGCAGGAAGCGGCAGGCAGCAGCATCTTCTCGGCCATGGCGCCGTGCAGGGCGAAAGCGGCAACCGTGTCACTTGGTCTGAGGTGGCTCACACCTTCGCCGACGGCAGTCACCGTTCCCGAGAGCGAACTGCCGGGCACGAAGGGCAGCTCGGGCCGGATCTGGTAATCGCCGCGAATCAGCAGGCCGTCGAAATAGCCGACGCCGACACCGGCGACGTCAATCAGCACCTGCCCCGGGCTCGGTTGATCGGGCGCCGGTATCTCGCTTTCTTGAATCTTCGAGGGATCGGCAAACTCTTCGATAACGATGGCACGCATAATTCGTTGTTCTCATTCAGTGATTGTCAGGTTTCGTGAACGCCACTTGTCGAAACGGGATTGACGACGCGAATTCCCTCGATCAGCTGCCCGGCGTTGAGATCCTCAGAATACAGTGTCTCGGCCCCGCTGAGCACGGCCGCATGAACGATCATGGCGTCCCAGAACGACAGTCGATGGCGCTGCTGAATTTCCGAGGCGCGCAGGGTGCTGTCTGCGGCTGGAACGATCGGTTGCCAGCTCAGGTAAGGCTCGACGATGGCGCGAGCCGTTTCCGGTTTGACGGGAGACTGAATCTTTTGAGTGATGTTGACGTAGAACTCGTTGAGAACCTGGACGCTGAGTTTCCCCTGGCCGCTCGACCATAGACCCTCGATCAGCGTTTTCGCCAGCTCGTGCTTAGTCCCGGCGTCGAGATTGTGGGCATAGATCAGGACATTGGTGTCGACAAAAGCCGTCTGACTGCTAGCGCTCATAGAGCGAATCGCGGTCGAATTTTGCGTTGCCGAAGCGGAACCCTCGATTCAGGTTGGCCAGTGCTTGCTTTCGTGCCTGAATCATTGCCTGCTCATCTCGCACCAGTCGCTCGAGTTCCTGCGCGAGCAGTTTGCTGACTGACACACCTCGTTCAGCCGCCAGTACTCGAGCTGCCCGGAGGAGATCGGGGTCCATCGAAAGGGTAATGTTCTGCGCCATGCGAGCCACCTCAAATACGTGTTACACGTAAAATACGTGGATCTTTCGGGCTTGTCAAAGCGTATTCGACGGCCTGCGCTTTCAGCCGTCGATCCGGCTCGGGGCCGCCAGAACGTGGGTCTGAACATTGGCGCGGAGTGAGCTACTCTGAACGCCTTTCCACCGACCCGAATCCATCATGATCACCGTCCACCATCTGGAACATTCCCGTTCGCAGCGCGTTCTCTGGCTTCTCGAAGAGCTCGGCGTCGACTACGAGATTCATCTCTATGAACGCGACCCTGAAACCCGGCTGGCGCCGCCAGAGCTCAAGCAGGTCCATCCGCTCGGCAAGTCGCCGGTGATTACCGATGGGGATCGAACGATCGCTGAGTCGGGCACGATCATCGAGTATCTGGCGCGACGCTACGGCAAAGGCAAGTGGGCACCGGCCCTGGACAACGACGCCTACTGGGATTTCAACTACTGGCTTCAGTACGCGGAAGCGTCATTGATGCCGCCGTTCCTGCTGCGGCTGGTCTTCGATATGGTCGGCACAAAGTCACCGCTGCTGATCAAGCCCGTGGCGAAGGGGATTTCCAGTCAGGTGGGGAAGGCCTTTATCAACCCGCAGATCAAGACGCACCTGGATTTCGTCGAGCAGCACATGAAGGACCGCGAGTGGTTCGTCGGTGATCGGATCAGCGGCGCGGACGTGCAGATGTCCTTTCCGCTCGAGGCCGCGAAGGCGCGCGGGCTCCTCGGTGAGACGCGACCGGCTACTCATGCCTTCGTCGACCGCTGTCACGCGCGCCCCGCCTATCGCCGAGCGCTGGAGGCCGGTGGGCCCTACGACTACGGTCCGTCCTGAACTTAGGCGGTAGGGGGCAGGAGGAAACGACACCGAGGCCCTGCGGCATTGGTCAGGCGACGATCCAGCGTCGCCAGCTCGCAATCGAGCATCTCGGCCAGGGCGACATAGCTGGCGTCATAGGGGGTCAGATTTCGTCGCAAGGACCAGACCCGATCCGCCAGAGCTTTCCCAGGATTAGACCTGCCCCCAGCCGAACCGCATTGGCTCGCTTGCGCTCCTGGATCGACCGATTCAGATCGTTGTGGTCCGCGCACCCGGACAGTTCGATCAGTCGCGTCCGCCGGTAAGACTTCAGGAATTGCCCTGAGCGCGCTGCTCGGGCCGCCAGGCGATCAGGCGCTTCATCGGGCACGTCATGGATGGTGATGTTTTTACTCATGCCTGCAATGGGCAGTCAACGAATGCAGACTGCTAGCCCGCACTGGTGTCGATGTTCGAATCTATCCTTGCTCGAGTAAGCGTCGAAGGTCGATGACCGCGGCATTGGCGCGAGCCACGTAGTTCGCCATCACCAGCGAATGGTTGGCGGTGAAGCCGAAGCCGCCGCCGTTGAGAATGACCGGGCTCCAGATCGGGCGCTGGCTGGCTTCGAGTTCGCGGATGATCTGGGCAAAGCTGGTCTGGGCGTTCTTGTTCTCGAGCACGGCGGCAAAGTCGTGCTCGACGGCCTTCAAGAAGTGGATCAGAGCCCAGGTCGTTCCGCGGGCTTCGTAGAAGACGTTGTCGATCTCCAGCCAGGGGGTCTTAACGCTTACTTCCGGACCGAGATCGCCGCTCCGATGGGCGACCGGGTCGCCGGCCAGGTCCGTGTTCAGGCGGCGCTCGCCGACGCTTGCCGAGAGCTGCTGGCCGATGCTGCCGAGTCGTTTTTCAACTAGCGAGAGGTATTCGCGCAGATTGTCGGCCCGATCGAAGAATCGCGCGTCACTGGGGTCCTGATTGCCGAGTCGTTCGAGATAGCTTTCCAGCGCGCGGATGCCTTTGCGGTACTCGCCCTCGGTGCTGGGCAGGATCCACGAGCCGTAGTCGAAGCTGAACTGCGGATCGGCCCGAGCCAGATCGTCGTCTTCGGCGGACTGGGTCTGGGAACGGCTGAAGTCGTTCCTAAGCGAGCGTGCGAGATCTCGGACCTGGAAGATCACGCCGATCTCCCAAGACGGAATGTTGTCCATCAGCACGAACGGCGGCATCACATCGTTCTGCAGATAGCCGCCGCGCTTGGTCAGCATCGTGTCCACGACCTCGATGAGGGTCGAGGTGGTGACATAGCCCGTGCGGATTTCATGGTTGCTGGCCGCCGCTCGCGCCTCGGCGACGGCGACCACGTTGAATTGATCGGGCTCGTGGTCGGCCCAGAACATCAGGACCGCGCCGAGCATCAGCAGCGCAAGAATGCTAAGAATGATGATTCGGCGTTTTCCCGTGCCGATCAGCCCTTTTATCGAGGCCATGGTTGCTTCCTTCGCTGTCGGGAACCTTGAATCACCATCCTAGCGGTGGATGGGTCACGTCCCCAGTGCCAAAAGTCCAAGCTTTAATCTGCGGTCGCGTCGCGCCTTTAACAAGTTGGCCCTGCTGATCGTGCCGTCAAACGACTCAAGCCGGAGGCAGTCCTTCGAAGGTTCTGCCCGGCGCCTGATCGATGGTCGATCGGGTCCTAGCGCTTGGGTTCGACAACAATGCCTTCATCCCACCATCGAGAGTCAGGCAGTCGCTGTTTCGGGATGATAATCTCCGGACCGCAGTCCCGCGAAGACTCAGCCCAGCATTCGACCTTTTGTCTGCTCGAGCCTTCATCGGTCGATTCTGCTCCCCGACCCATTTTCTCTGACACGATGATGAGCCCACATACGACGACACCCTCGCCCTGGATAGCGGCCTGCATTGCGACTCTGTGCTTCCTACTCTGTCCACCCGCCGCGGCGGAGACCCAGGCTGAGGTCGAGAGCCGGGATTCGATCACCATCGTTGGTGAGCGCAGCCTGGCCTCTGAGCTGGCCGGCTCGCAGGCGCTGACGACGATCGATCGCGAGACCCTCGATGCCCAGCTGGCCACCAGCACCGTCGATCTGTTCCGTGGCCAGGCCGGCGTGTTTGTGCAGCAGACCACGCCAGGGCAGGGCATCCCGATCGTGCGCGGTCTCAAAGGCTCGGAAGTGCTGCATCTGATGGACGGCTTCCGGATCAACAACGCCCTGTTCCGGAACGCGCCGAATCAATACCTCGCCCTGATCGACTCAAACTCGATCGCATTCGTCGATCTGGTGCGCGGGCCACCGGGTACCCTGTTCGGCTCCGACGCCATGGGCGGCGTCGTGCAGTTCGCCTCGATGGCGCCCGAGGATGCGCCGCCGATGCGGCTTCGTCTTCGCGGGCGAAGTAACGACCCGGAAGCCATGGGCCATCTGGCCTTGGCCGGTCGTGGCGATAACGTGGCGGCTCGCGTCGGCATGAGTTTGCAGAAAGTGGGGGATCGGAAGACGCCAGATGGCGATCGTCTGCCCAGTGCTTATCGTTCCGAGGCCGCTGATGCTTCCGTGCACTGGTCGCTGTCGCCGCGTCAGTCGCTGCGCTTTCTTGTTCAGTACGTCAATCAGCCGCGGACGCCGCGCGTCGACCGCCTGGTGCCGGGTTTTGGCGAGACCGAGCCGCAGAACCTCCAGGCGGATTTCGCGCCCAATCGCCGAACCTTCGGGCTGCTTCGCTATTCCATCGACGATCCGGTGACCTGGCTCGACGATGTCAGCGTGCAGGTCGGCCGCCAGGTCGTTCGCGACGACCGCGAGACCCGGCGCTTCGGTTCCAGTCGAATCACGAACGAGGCTAACAAGAGCACCCTCGATGGCCTGCGTGCCTTCGCGACCACGCGTCGCGGCGCGCACGTGATTCATTTCGGCGTCGATGCCTATCGCGATGCCGTTGACAGCGCGCGCTTCCGGACGCGCGACGGCATCACCGTCGAGGACAGCGCGCGCTTTCCCGACGGGGCGGAGCAGACCAATGCCGATGTCTTCCTGGCGCATCGCTGGCGGCTGAGCTCACCGCTGCAGTTCCACTGGGGCGTTCGCTATAGCCGTGCTGAACTGGACCTGCCGGCCCGAGACAGTGACCCGGCAGTGGGCATTTCCTCCTCGGCCTTTTCCGGCGACCTGGGGCTGAACTGGCAGTTCAGCGATGCCGCCTCCGTGCTGGTCAAGGCCAGCCGGGGTTTTCGGGCACCGAATGTCTTTGACGTCGCCAACCTCGGCGAGCGCCCGGGCAACCGCTTCAGTATTCCCAACCCCGATCTCGGGCCGGAAACCGTCGACAATCTTGAAGTCGGCCTGCGCTGGCAGAGCGCGGACTGGTTCGCCGAAGTCTTTGCCTTTCAGTCGCGCTTCGATGATCGAATCACCTCCGTGCTCACGGGCGATGAAGACGAGCAGGGCCGGGCGATCGTGCAAACACAGAATGCCGCAAGCGCGCGATTTCGGGGCCTCGAGACGCGCTTTCGCTGGCAGGCCGCCGATCGCTGGCTCGTCGAGATGGCCGGCAACTGGCTGCGTGCTGACGAACAGCTTCCCGGCGAAGCCAGCCAGCCCGCCGATCGAATCCCGCCCTTGAACGGACAGCTTCAGATCAGCTGGGACGCCAGTAATGACTGGACCCTGGGCACTCGTCTGCTGGCAGCCGCCGAGCAGGATCGGCTGAACCCGCGCGACGTGCGTGATGCCCGGATCGATCCCGACGGCACCCCGGGCTGGACCGATCTGGGGCTGTTCGGACGCTGGCAGCCCAGCCTGGAATGGGACCTGCGGCTCCGCATCGACAACCTCCTCGACCGCGCCTACCGCGAGCACGGCTCGGGCCTCGACAGGCCGGGCCGGGCTTTGGCGCTGGAGCTGATTTGGACGCCGTCTTGATTCCAGGAAAATCCTTTCTAGCAGCGCCTGAAAATCGGTTCTATCAAGCCCACGCTGAGGCAGACCCCTGCTGGCAAGCGGGCGAAAGGTTCTGGCCTATCGCTCTCAGCGCTAGTGGTGATGGATATGGAAAGCGGAAGGCAGCTATCGGGGGCCGCGCTTGTCGACACCTCCTGGCGCGAGGTCATGCCGCCTTGGTGCAGGTCACCCAGGCCGGGTTTTTGAACAAGTGCAGCTGAGACAATCGGGAGAGTCTGAAAATTGCGCCGCAGCCGTGTCAGCCCAGGGGGCGATCCAAGGAATGGTCGGTGCTAGACTGCCGAATGATTGATTGCGAAGGGGAAGGATGATCCGTCCCGGGCCGCGATATCGACGCTGTGCTGACAGTCAAAGCCATGCGAGCCGGCATCCTTTGAACGTCGCTGTTGATGAGGAATCGCGTCCTCTTGAGCGCCCGGATGCTTTTCGAAAAGCCGTTCGATGACTACTCGCTTGAATTTCGAGCCTCCGTGGACCTGGACGAATCGATAACGTGAGCCTTTGGACCGAGATCAAGCGACGCAACGTCGCGAGGGCCGGGGTGGCCCAACAACACAACAACACAGGACAGCCAAAAACTGAAAGCAGCCTGCGCACTGCCAGTTTTCAGGGCGGAATAGCGCCCCGAAGTCGTTGACTAACGAAGGACATCCAGAAACTGAAAACTTTTCTTATGCCGTGTGATGCCGCCACGCAATAGCGACCTGACGTCGTTTGCGTCGTCCTTTCCAAGGCCGAGTAACGTGTCAGAAGCTTGAAGAACGGGTTTTGCCGCCAAGGGCGCACGCCAACTCGCCAGTCGACCGACTGGCGGGGCGAGTTTGGAGTTGGAGATTGGGCTATTCGGTCTGCGACCGAATAATCATCCAGGCCCGTTCCCCCGAAACCCCTTGCATCCAACGCTGCCCAAGCTTGGCGGCCTTGGCCATCAGCGCTTCGGCAGAACCTATGGCGCGGTAGTACTTGGATTCGGTCCCCCGGAGCTGCCTGAGCCAGCGATCGGAGTGATTCGAGAGTTTCAATACAACCTTTGGCGGTTTCTCTCCCAGATCGGATCGAGAAATCAGCTTTCCACGTTTCATCGGATGGAGCTGCTCGCCAGTCCACTGCACGAGATCGATGTAGCTGCTTTCAGTCATATCAAGCAGTGCTCCGGCATCAAGGCCGGCCACCGGCTTGAGTGCATTTCTGGTCAGCTCAGACTTCTTCCCGAGGATCGACCTCCGAGCGCCCAATCTGGACTTGATCGATGTATGGTCTGATCCCTCCAGGGTCTTGGCCATTTTTGCCCGAGCGGGATTGAGATCGACGTAAGCCATCGCCGAAACGACCGCCTGCGGCTCCAGCAGGGCCTGGCACTTGAATCGACCCTCCCAGAACCGTCCCGAACAGCTGTCTTATTCATTCGCCATTCGGGCAATCGGTTCGTTCAGGGCCCGCATGAACCAGCTCAAGGAGCCCAGGCGCTTTCGGATCTCTTCCATGCGGTCTGGCGTGCTGAGCAAGCCCATTCGAACCCGCTGCTTCTGTTCATCCGAGGACGCCTGGGCCATCGCGCCCGGAAAGACCCGCAGCCAGCGATCGGCGACCTGTTCGTCGGTCCAGACCGACACTGCGTGCGGATCGACACTGAGCACGATGTGCGTGTGATTCGACACGCGCTTAACGGCACTCCGCAAGCGCTTCTTTGCTCCGCAAAATCGCACTAGCTGCGTTGCCTACGCTACTGCATACGAATAGATCGACACCGCGAAGGACCCTGCCAGAAAATGAATTCGCTCCTCAATCCGCGTGCGCCGGTGATCGAAGTTCTTACCGGTATGCTCATCCGAGCCGCAGAGGAAAGCGCGGCGAACGCACCTGGTCACGACGTGAAAGCAGCCGTATTCTCCGGGCGGCGCGATCTGTGAGCGGGCGTAGGTCATGGGGACAGTGTCCGCGATGCGCCCGACTGCGGCCATAGGAAAAATACCTATTTTGGGCTAGGATAATGGCTCGACTGCCTAGGTGTCCCGCGTTGTTTCGCTAAGTAATTAACGCAAATTGATCCAGATCAAGTGTTAAGCCATCTAATGCTTTTATTTTTTCCTCTCTCATACGAGTCGGGCAGAAGGCGGTATTGGCATGAAAATCGAGGGTCTCAGTTTATCGTTTGTATTTCTGTTGTTTGTTTCTCTCTCTGCGAGTGGTCAGGAACGGCTACCTTGGGAAGAATACGATAAACAAATAAATGCGCAATCCACTATCGAGCCGAAGGGCACAGATCTGTTCGGTGATCAAGTCAATCTTTATAATACCGGGCTCAGTTTTTCGTTAACTGATGTCAGCCTGCCCGGTAATAATGACCTGCCGGTCGAGCTAACTCGAATTTTCCAGGTGCAAAGTCGCGTGCCAGGTGCGCCGCGCGATTTGCCCATGGGGACTTGGGATCTTGATCTCCCACGTATTGAGGGCGTATTCGCCGCGACCGGAATCAATTCGGGGTGGCAATCGAATCGATGCAGCGGCTCAGGGCAACCGCCGGCCGTGACTGTTGGCGATGGGACAACTTATCCAGCAAACCAATATTGGCATGGAACGACTGCACACATGCCTTATGGCGGCGAACTTATCCTCGCCGACCAGGGTGCTATTGAGCCTAATACTCACCCAAAGGACGAGTGGCGATGGATGACGAGCAGTTTTGCCTATTTCAAGTGTTTGTTTTCTCTGCAGAGGGGCGGCCCAGGTGAGGGCTTTGAGGCAATAACACCGGACGGCATGCGCTACAAGTTCGACGTAATGGCCCAGTACTTTGAAGCCCGACTTCAAGCGCCGGAATCGAGTGACAGTGGCCCTAAGGATAAAGAAGACGCCCGGGGAGAACAGGAAACAGATGATCCTGTCGACGAGGAAATTGAAGATGAACAACGGCTTCGGCCGAGCCCCCTGCAAAGGAAAAGAATCGTTCTCTATGCTTCAGAAGTCGAGGATCGATTCGGTAACTATGTTCGTTACACATTTAGCAATATCTTTGACCAAACACGTTTGACCAAAATAAGCTCCAGTGATGGTCGACAGATCTCTCTAACCTATAATTTGCAGGGAAAGGTCGGAAGCGTTAGTGACGGGACACGAATCTGGAACTATCAGTATGATAGCTTTGGTAATTTATCGGCTGTAGTTCTTCCAGATAATTCTCAATGGACAATTGCTTTCAATGGCCTTTGGGATGTCGAGTTTAACTATGACAACGAACCAGGTACATTTCGCACCTGCGACTCTGATCCGATAATACTCGGCATTCAAAGGGGCGGCACAGGGACGGTAACCAACCCCTCGGGTGCAACGGGTCTATTTGAGCTGCAGCACGTTCGGCATGGTCGCACTAATGTTCCTAAATACTGCATCAACTACCAACTCTCAAATGACCCCCAGGACCAAAATGATGATTTCGCTGTATGGCCACGTTCCGCTGATGTCCTGGGACTATGGAAAAAGCGGTTGACTGGCCCGGGTCTGCTTCAGATGGATTGGGTCTATTCTCATCTGAGTGATAGGAATTGGGCTCAACCAGAAAATAATCCTCCCAGTTGCCAGACACTTGATTGCGATCAGCCAGTTTGCGTTGACGATAGTTGTGCGGGTAATTCCGTAACTACGGTTGAAGGACCTGACGGCGAATGGGTGCGCTATACCTTTGGCAACAGCTATCGATACAACGAAGGGAAGCTTATAACGGTCGAAAGAGGAACCGGTGAGACAAACGTGTTGCGGACTGAAACGATGACATATGAGCTTGCGCAATCCTCTCAGCCTTTCCCAATACCCGTTGGAACTAGCCCTAATACTCGCGGCAACGTGTTTGCCGCGGAGTACTTAGCTCCAATGCAGAAGAGAGTCGTAACGCAGCACAGTACTGATTTTATTTACGAGGTCAATCAATTTGATGCTATGGCAAGGCCGGTAAATGTTAATCGGAAAAATAGCCAAGGCCAGGATCGAAATGAAGTGACCACCTACCATGACAACCTAGCCATATGGGTCATGGGGCAGGTTGACTCAGTCATTATGAAGGGCGAATCCAATGGTCAGCAAATGACTGTTACTGCTGAGGCGAACACTTTTAGTCAGAGCCTCGCGCTTCCCCTAGTAAATCGAAAATTTGGAAAGGTTGTTCAGCATCTCGCCTGGGACACGTTTTCGGGTGTCTCAAGCGGTCAGCTTGGGACTGTTATGGCCGCGAGTGACGGTAATGGAAATACCACTTCTTTATCAAGCTGGCATCGTGGCATTCCACAAAATATCGTCTACGCAGACAACACAACAACTTCAGCAATCGTAAACAACGATGGAACCCTTGCCTCGGTCATTGACGAAAATGGAAGTAAGACCTGCTATAGCTATGACGCGATGGGCCGACTGACCCAGATCATCTGGCCTTCTGAGACTGTATTGGGAATCTGCGATTCAAGTGCCTGGAACACGACTAATCAAGTATTTGAGCAGGTCAGCACTTCCGAGTACGGGATTGGGCCAGGTCACTGGAGACAAACCATCAATACCGGCAACGGCTATACAGTCTCTTATTTCGATGGATTGTGGAGAACTTTACTTACACGGGAATACGATAGCGACGACGAAATCGCGACGCAGCGCTTCTCTAGGTATTCGTACGATCATGAAGGTCGAACAGTATTTGCTTCCTATCCGAGCGAGACAAGTAACGCTAACCAGGGAGTGACAACGAACTACGACGCAATCGGGAGGGTTACAGGCATTAGTGAAGATTCAGACCTCGGTGTACTGAATACCACGATTGAGTACCTTCATGATTTCGGGTACCACACCAGGACAACCGATCCCAATGGAAATTTCACCAAGACGTATTTCCAGGGCTTCGATGAACCGGACTACGAAGCGGTTTTGCTCCATGATCATCCTGAGGGGGCGGCAACGGTCATCGCCAGGAATTTCCTTGGTGAAGTTGATTGGATGCGACGGCAGGATGTGGTGGATAGTAGCCGAGTAGCCGGCAGTCTGGAAGAGTTTATAAGCGGAAACTTTACAATCGAGGCAACTCGTTCCTATGTATACAATTCACATCGCGAGCTATGCAAAGTCATTGAGCCAGAAACCGGAGCGTCCGTTATGGCCTATGACAATTCGGGGAATCTCTCTTGGCGTGCGGAGGGCCTTAATCTTTCAGATATAGGCTCCTGCGATCTTGGCTCGGTTGCTCCGAGTGAGCGTATAAGTTTTGACTATGATTCCCGCAATAGGCTCATTAATTCAGAATATCCTGACGACCGCGCAAACACCCTCCGTTATTACCGTCCGGATGGATCTTTGGAAAGAATTTCTACATCTGACGTAATTCAGGCACCACCGGAAATTGCGGGAAGTGAGGCTAAAGGTTCTGTGCTTTATTACCGATATAATAATCGGGGTCAACTTATTACAGAAACTTTTGCTCGGTTAGAAATTGATCAGCTTTGGATCACGGCTGAATTAAATTATTTTCATGATCGAAATGGTTATCTGAGGCGTGAAGAGAGGTTTGCCCACGCGTGGAGTTATCCTGCTAATACTTTCGTCGATTATGATCCCAATGGGCTAGGGCAGCCTACTCGTTTAGGCGGCTTTGCTACCGGTGTTACGTATCACCCCAACGGAGCAATAAAGGGGTTTACATTCGGAAATGGAATTAGCCACAGCGTCTCGCAAAATATCCGTAATTTGCCGTCACAAATAGAGCATCGATTTGGCTTTACTAGCTATCTAGATGAAACCTATTACTACGACGGAAACGGAAATGTTTCCTTCGTCACCGATGCAGCAACTGGAGCTAATCTACGTGGCAATCGGGACATGGAGTATGACAACCTTGACCGGCTGACTCGCGTAAGCTCTCCGATGTTCGGACATGCGAGTTACGAGTACGACGCGCTCAACAACCTGACACGAATTAAGTTTGATAAATCCATAAACGATCGTGATCATTATCTTTGCTATAGCCCGTCCTCAAATCAGCTTCAAACTGTTAGATCGGGCAGCTGTGCTGGGCAAATTGAAGCTCGCTACGATTACGACTCGCGAGGAAATCTCAATTTACGTAGCCCTGACTCTGGCCCAAATGGGGTTTTGTTTGATTTCGATCACGCCAATCGGCTCCGTGGTGTTGAAGGACAGGTTCATGCCTTTTACGATGGGCACGGGCGCCGTGTCTTTGACTCACTTCCGAATACAAGTTTTAGTGGACGGACAAGTTTTTACGACAAAATAGGAAAACTGATCTCCATAAGTGATGATCGTCAAGACCTTACAACGTTCCACTTTTATTTGGGGTCGACTCTCGTTTCAGTCGAAGAGCATAGTCACCAGGGTGGCGCCATCACGGTTAAATATCAGCATACCGATGCGCTTGGTAGCCCGGTGGCTGTTACTGATAGCAATCGCAACATTGTAGAGCGCTCTGAATTCGAGCCATACGGGGCGGTAGTAAACCGGCCGCTGCGCGATGGAGTCGGCTACACGGGCCACTTGGAAGACGAATCCACGGGCCTCGTTTACATGCAGCAGCGTTATTACGACCCGATGATCGGGCGCTTTATCAGTATTGATCCTGTTGCAGCAGATCGGTTTACCGGAGGGAACGATAATCGGTATTGGTATGCGGCCAATAATCCCTACAAATACGTTGATCCCGACGGGCAATTTGTTGATTTCTTTGCTGACCTTCCTTACTTAGCTTACGATACAGGCAGGTTTCTCGGGGCGTCAGCCGCGGCGGGTGTTGGCGCACTAACAGGAAACGATGGTCTCCGCGATGCTGGCCTTGAAGGTATGGCGGAAACCGGGATGGACCTTGGGGTAACCGTTGCGGCGACCATCGGGCCTGGAGTTCCAGCCGCCATTGCACGTCCAGCTGCTAAGGCGGCGAGATCAGCAGGACCTTCAATCGATGACCTGTCAAGGGCTGCATCGACTCCCGACCGGAACGGATTCACTAGAGCTGGTAGAAATTTACAGAAGCGAAATGACCGTGAAAGTGTCTTTTCTGGAGCTGGAAATAACCCAGCTAACTTGAACCGACAAGCGCAGTTTATAGTTGACGATATACTTACAAGCCCGGGTACGACCTCAGTCAATCGTCACCATGCGAGATTTGGTGATATAACCGAAATGAGAGCACCAGACGGCCGGGGTGTTCGCTTCAGCAGAGATGGACAGTTCATTAATTTTCTAGACCCGCCACCATGAGCTTCAGCATCGAAATCGCCATAGTTCCAGACAGAAAGTTTCCCGTCGCAGAGATTTGGTTTGGTGACGAAATGGTCGCCGAACTCAACTATGAAAACCAAGATGCGATTGTGGTAGAAGTTTACGGTAGAAAGTCTGAAACGAAATGGTGCTTCGAATTTGAGTCTTGGCTGTCGATTCTTGAACAAGCCCAGTCTTTATTGAAGGCAACAACACAGGACAGCCAAAAACTGAAAGCAGCCAGCAAACCGTCGGTTTCCGGGGCGGATTAGCGGCCCGAAGTCGTTTGCATCGCTTTTCCTGGGCCCAAGAGGATT